>Ga0065724_100083_pt1 | contig 32369 bp, 33 predicted proteins | sample TheenrcSG05JP960_FD_59111 | JGI IMG/M metagenome (GOLD analysis project Ga0065724, IMG submission 59111) | Thermophilic enriched microbial communities from mini bioreactor at UC Davis - Sample SG0.5JP960 | ecosystem: Engineered > Solid waste > Grass > Composting > Bioreactor | place: USA... | reverse complement strand
GGGCATGCCCAGGTGTTCGCGGCGCTGATGAGGGCAAGTGGGAAGGGCAGAGACCCCATCCCGCACACGCCCTTGCGACCCTCATCCTAGGGTATCAAGCTGGCAGCAATCCCCACCAGGAGACCCACACAGGCACCGGCTTGAGAGTAGTCAGGTGCGGGCGCTCACTGCCTTGCGAACGAGTTCGCGTATCCTCTCCTCTACTTCGGGAGTCAGCTCCTGTAGCGCGAAGGATGTGGGCCACATATCCCCCTCATCGAGGTTGGCTACATCGCTGAAGCCCAGTGTTGAGTAACGCGACTTGAACTTCTGGGAGTTCTGGAAGAAGCAAACCACCTTGCCGTCCTTGGNGTAGGCAGGCATCCCGTACCAGGTGCGNGGAGAGAGCTCGGGAGCAGCCTCCTTGATAAGGGTGTGCAGCCTCTCGGCCATGCTGCGATCGGGCTCCGGCATCTCGGCGATCTTCTCCAGCACGGCCGCCTCGCCATCGGTCTTGTTCGAGGAGCTTGCTTCCCGGACACGCTCCCTCATGGCCGCACGCTCCTCTGCGGAGAAACCCTTAGAAGATGCAGACCTTGCNCGCCCGCTGCGGGCGGATTCCTGGGGATTATCTTGCTCTGGCATCATGTCTCCTTACAATACGATATATTTGTCCCGGCGCTGTGTGTGGGTGCGTCCAGTATAAACGTCCATGGGACCGGCGTCAACCATCCAATACAGCCGTATATACTTTACATAAAATAGCCGACTGGCATGCTGCCCGGTGACACCTGCTATTGCCTCCCTGGTATCATAGAGAGACGTCTTTCCAGGAGAGTATGTATTATGAAGATAAGAGGCAGGCAACTAGCGTACTTGGCAGCCCTCATGGGAGGAGCTGTGGCCTTGGTGGGCGTCATCCGCGCCCGCCGTGCTCCGTCGGCTTGCCCCTACAGCCAACGCCTCGTCCTAGAACTGCCGCGCCCGTTCTTGGGGCGTGAGCGGTTGAGGNGCGTGCTCGAGCCCCTGCCGGGAGAGAGGGTGCTTGAGGTGGGGCCCGGATCAGGATACTACGCCCTCCACACTGCCCAGTGGATAGCTCCGGGTGAGCTGCACTGCCCTCGACCTACAGCAGGAGATGCTCGATCTGATGATGCGGCGCGCCAGGGAGCGGGATATAACCAACATCTATCCTCAGCGTGGAGACGCTAGGGAGCTGCCGTACGCGGATGCCAGCTTTGATGCCGCCTACCTGGTCGCGACCTTGGGTGAGGTGGAGGATCAGGACGCAGCTCTGCGTGAGCTCCGTCGCGTGCTGAGGGTGGGAGGACGCCTCGTCGTCGGTGAGTCGCTGCCAGACCCGCATATGGTACCTTTCGGGTTGCTGCGCTCACGGGCTGAAGCTGCTGGCTTCCGCTTCCAGCGCATGGAAGGGAGCAGCCTGGGGTACCTAGCGCTGTTCCGAGCCGGGTGACCGCCTCTGCGAGGCCCTTGGAGTGGCTGCCTAGCTCCGACGCAGCAGGATCCGGAAGATAGAGCCCGCCGTGCCATCGGTCACGTAGAGGGCATCCCTCCAGAACGCGAGGTTGGTGGGTGTGGGTCCTCCCGATGGGATGCTGCAGACGATTTCTCCCTCCAGGGTCAGGACTTGCACCACTCCCGCCCCGAAATGGGCCACGTACAGGCGACCATCTGGACCGAAGCGGATGCCGTCTGGGCCGCACTCCCGCCCTGAGCTATCATCGGATGCAGGCGACAGCTTGGCCAGTGGCGCGACCTCCAGCACGGTCCCGTCCTGCTGCAGGGCGTAGCGATGGAGGATGCCTGTATGGGTCTCCGCCACCAGGAGCTCCCCTCCGTCCGGCGTGATGGCTATCCCGTTGGGGAACGCCAGCCCAGCGATCACACGCCTGAGCTCTCCTTGTGGGGAGAGCGAGTAGACGCAGCCTATGGGGTTGGAGAGGTTTGATCCCATGGGGTCGGTGAAGTACAGGGTCCCGTCGGCGGCAAAGCACAGGTCGTTGGGGCCTAGGAAGCGCCTGCCCTCGTACTCGTCCACTACGACCTCCCAGGAGCGCGTCTGCGGATCGACGCACAGGATAGCCCGGAGGCCGTTGTCCGCCACGTAGAGCTTGCCATCGGGGCCAAGGCGCGAGCCGTTGGGACCTCCACCAGTGTGCACCAACACCTCGAGTTCGCCTCTCGGGGGCATGATGCAGACGTTGCCTCGGTAGATATCGACGCAGTATAGGGTGCCGTCGGGGCCAAAGTTGATACCCTCGGGGAACCCCAATCCGTCCAGGATCCTCACGGGTGGAGAGAAAGCCAGCATGCTACCTCCTTCGGTGGATATACAACCAGTATCGCACAAGGGCCCCGGCGATGCGCAAGGATATATACTAGCTATGGAAGGAGGTATCCTTATGGTGCTGGTACGTAGGGTGTACGATGAGCCCGAGGAGGGCTACAGGGTGCTCGTGGACCGGCTGTGGCCCCGGGGAGTGAAGAGGGACTCCCTGCCTTTGGACGAGTGGCTCAAGGATCTGGCGCCGAGCGACGAGCTGCGCCGGTGGTACGGACACGACGTCGGGAAGTGGACGGAGTTCAGACACAGGTACCGCCAGGAGCTGCTGNCGGAGGATCGTCAGCAGCTCCTCGATCATCTTAGGCGGAAGGCGAGGGAGGGTCGCCTGGTACTGCTGACCGCCACCAGGGACGTCGAGCACAGCAACGCCGAGGTCTTGCGCGAGCTATTGGAGGAGGGAGAAGGGCGATGAGCTACGCTATCGAGGTGACGCACTTCTCCAAGCGCTACGGCTCCCGACTGGTGGTGGACGACCTCTCCTTCCAGGTAAGGGAGGGAGAGTTCTTCGCGTTGCTTGGTCCCAACGGCGCGGGCAAGACCACGACGATCGAGACNCTGGAGGGCTTCAGGCGTCCGGACAGTGGGGAGGTTCGCGTGCTGGGGCTTGACCCCGTCCGTGACAAGCGGCAGCTGTACCGGCGGGTGGGGGTGAGTGCTGCAGGAGGGAGGACTCTACCCAACTGCTAAGCCCCTGGACCTGCTGCAGCTGTTCTACGAGTTCTACCCGAATGCCGAGACGCCCCGAAGAGGTGGCTGAGCGCCTGGACCTTGGGGAGTTCCTCCACACCCCAATTCGACGCCTGAGCGGCGGGCAGCGCCAGCGTCTATCGCTAGCGCTTGCCTTGATGGGTAGGCCGTCGGTGCTGTTCCTGGATGAGCCTACCGCGGGCCTCGACCCGCACACCAGGCGCTCCACNTGGGATATGCTCAGGGAGCTGAGGTCTGAGGGCACGACGATCATGCTCACCACCCACTACATAGAGGAGGCCGAGCAGCTGGCCGACAGGGTGGCTATCATAGATCGAGGGAGGCTAGTGGCAGTGGATACTCCGGGTGCGCTGATGGCGGGCGCCAAGAGCCGGATAGCCTGCCGCACCGATCGGCCAGTGGATCTATCCCGTGTACGGTTGCCCTTGGAAGCGGGCGCAGATGGATGGTATACCGCGCAAGTGGAGGCGACGCCCGAGNCNGTTAGGGTGCTGGCGGAAGATCTGGCGCTGCAGGGAGTGCTCCTNCTGGAGATNCGCGCTGGTAGCGCATCCCTCGAGGAGGCTTTNCTGGAGCTCACGGGTGAGGAGGAGGCTGAGCTATGAGGGCCACCTGGGCGCAGTTCAAGTTCGAGCTCANGCTAGCCCTCCGTAGNGGGGAGGGCCTGTTGGTGACGATCTTCATTCCCCTGCTCCTGTTGGTGTTCCTGGGGAGCGTCCCGTTCTTCTCACCCGACCGCAGCCGGCGCGTCGCGGAGGTCATGCCAGGGCTGCTGGCGCTGGCGGTGATGTCCACCGGCATGGTGAGCTTGGGGATAGCGACGGCCTTCGAGCGGCAGTACGGCTTCCTCAAGCGGCTAGGGGCAACCCCNCTGACACGTCCACAGCTACTGCTGGCCAAGGGATTGACCACCCTGCTGACGGTATGCTGCCAGGTGCTGCTGCTGTGGCTGGTGGGCTGGTGGGCCTTTGGCTGGCGCCCCCAGGGTGAGGTGTGGCTGGTCGCGATCTGGCTGTTGCTGGGGCTTGCGGTGTTCGTGGGCGTGGGCTTGTGGATGGCTGGGGCGCTGCGGGCGGAGGCGACCTTGGCGATAGCCAACGCGCTGTACCTGGTGCTCATGCTGCTTGGGGGAGTGGTCGTGCCGCTGAGCAGGCTGCCAGATGCNATCGNCTCGGTCGTCAGGTTCCTGCCCACGGCGGCGCTGGCGGAGCTGTTGAGGCAATCCCTCGTCACCGGCGGCAGACCGAGCACGCTCAACGTGGTGGTTCTCCTCTTCTGGACGATCCTTGCCCCTGGGGCAGCTGTGACCACCTTCAAGTGGGAGTAGCCCTTGGCGTGATCCTTGCGCAGTCATCTCCTGGAGGTGATATGACATGTCGCGCAAGGATAAGAGGCCAGAAAGCGAACCTACAAGGAACACCGCTGAGGAGAAGAGTCGTAAGGCAACTGAGAAGGGCATCTTCGATGAAGAGCCAGGAGGGAGCCAAACAGAGGGTTCGGAGGAGAGAGGCCCCGATCCCGGGCAGTACACCGATAAGGGCTCTCCCGGCTACCTAGGGCGGTAGGGTGCTCACTGCCCAGCCTATAGGTATCTTGCGGGCGACGGGTATCCGTCCGGAGCTGTTGCCCCTTCACCTCGTCCTCTGGGTGGAGCGTGAGCTTGCAGCCGTTCCGGATCGGGCCATCACGGCAGGTGCCATACGGGCATTGGGTGTGGATCCGATTATCCTAGATCATCTATGGTGGATCTGAGGATGTGGTTGCCGGTGTCGACCTGACACGCTTGGGGTGCTCCTCATATGGCGTTGAAGAGCACGTAGGTACGGATAATCTCACGGAGCCTAGGGGTCTCTCGCTCTATGTTGGGGCTGACACATGCCGGACACACGGCGTCCCCCCACCTACTTCCGCTTGGCGGCTCCCGCTGAGAACACATGGCCACAGCTCCGGCACCTGTATCGCATTGCCTCACCTCTCGAGGATTGTACCGCCCCTGAGAGGTCGCGACAAGTTCTCCCAGGGGCGGCTGAGCGCTCTAAGCCATCAGGTCGTAGTCCTGGGGCGACCACGCCAATGTGGCGTAGATCTGTACCATCGCCGCGTGATACAGGAGGGAGGTGGGCTTGGTAGCCTCGAACACGAACAGCCCGGTCTCCGGGTCACGCGCGGACCGCCACATCTCATCAGCGTAGTCCTGCATCAGCTTGCGATAGCGCTTGTCGTGGTTGATCGACTCCAGCAGCAGCAGGTTCTTGAAGAAGATAGCGTTGAAGGGTGGGTCCTGCCTGTACAGCCTACCAGCGCCTCCGTAGTACTCTAGAGCGGCATTAGCTATGGCCTCGGCCCTTCGGAGATACTGGCTATCACCGGTGATCCTGTAGAGCAGGACGCTGGCACCTATCATGGTGCCCTGATTGTAGGACCACTGGGTCTTCTCGATATTGCCGGCCAGGTCTATATGATCCCAGTACAGACCGTTGGGAGCCAGCAGGCAGGTATTTACCCAGTCATACATGCGCTTGGCCCAATCGAAGTAGTAGCGGTCGCCGGTGATCTCGTAGAGGTGCAGCCCAAGCTCAGCCCCGGGAGCGTTGCTCACGGTGTTGCGGNCTCGGCTCCAGGAAGCCTGCGTCCAGAAGACCCCTCCNGGGCAGGGGTGCGTGGGATCGTTATCCCAACCGTACACCACCAGGTCGAAGACCTGCTTGGCGCGTGCNAGNGCCTGCTGGTCGCCGGTCATCCTGTACCACTGCACCTGCTCGAGCGCTATCCACTCGTTATCGTCGTAGAACTTATCACCGCCCCAACCCAGTGGCGGGCGCACATAGGAGTCGTACCCAGGTGGGGTAGTGGTGTTGTTCCAGTAGAGCTCTACCCCCTCCAGCCTNTCGCCTANGTCGTCCTTNTACTGGGCGCCTATCTTACGGANACCGGCCAGGTCGATCGTTGCAGCCATCGCCTGGGAGAACGGCCACACGTAAGAATAGGGATTCTGTCCGGGCTGCTCTGGGTACTGCTCCTTGTAGAGCTTGACATCGGGCAAGTATAAGTAGCGCTGCATCGCCTCATAGGAAGCTATAGCCCTGCGCAGGTTCTTCTCCTGCCCTGAGCGCGCGTCTGTGTCTGATGAGCTGTAGGCTACAGATACCACAGCCACGACGAGCGCCAAGCCTAGATACCACAACCTCCTGCCTACCATTCGCTTAACCTCCTGCAGAACTTGTTGGATCACGTCCATGGCGTGCAGGATAACAGAGTTATACGATTAAGTTCAAGACATATAGACCCCAAAGGGTTACCATTTCAGGTGTTATAGATATAATTTTCGGGCGCTGGCCAGCGCCACATGGCCTAGCGGTTCGATGGCAAGAGGCACACTCGGCGACGACTTTAGGCGCTGAAGAATCTTGTTCTAGGAGGTCTTCGCAGGTCACACCGACGAACGCTCTGCACGCGCAGCATTCGACTTGGCTGGCGATCATCCCGTTGAAATGGCGAGCGCTTTCGAAGGTGGCAAACTGCTTGGCAGCATCCGGTGCTTCCTCCATGCTGCGCCAGCGGACTCCCAGCCCACCAGCCCATCATACATTCGGCGCCCGTACAAATAGGTCCCGACGGACCGCAGGAGGTCACTAACGAAAGTGTGCGCCTCCTCGCTGGGCGCAGCCCAATCGAAGTTCCCGTGCTCGTCCGCCACGTAGCCGTCGAGTGATGTGATCGCCTGATAGATTAGGACTCCTACAGGGTATTGCCGCTGTTGTACAGCTTGCGACCCTTCGAGTGGCGGCGGGATATCCAGACCTGAGGAGCGCGCCTGCGGCCAGGCTCTCGGCACATCGGCATCTTTGCTGTAAGCTCGTGCTATCTGTGGGCTGTGCAGCCCACAGATAGCACCTTGGTCGCGTCAGCTGGTCGGCGCTTCTAAGATTGGCAGCTTTGAGGAGTTGGGACAACGACAGGTAGGGCCTTCGGAGTAGGAGTACCTCAGGCCCTTGCCCGGATNGGTGTGCGAGCCTAATCTATGTCTTGATCCTGGAACTCACCTTACCCTGTAAAGCGCACTTGCGCCGCCGACCGTCTGCCCCGCCTCGTTGCGCTGCGCGACGCTCACGAGATACTCCTCGCCACCTTGTGCTTCGCGTGGCACCTCTAGCCGCAGCGCCATTGGGTGAAGCTGGTTGGGCTGCTTCTCCACGCGGATAACTGCCTGTTCTTCCCGTACCTCCACCAACCGCTTGCCGCCGCGGACGATCACCTCTCCTCCCTTCACGCTTACCTCCCCGATACNCGTCGCCGACGGGCAGTCGAACCTCGATCCCTTCTCCAGGGTGAGGATACCCCGACAGCAGCCGAGCATGGCCTCCACGCGTGTGCGCTCAATGAACACCAAGCCCCCCTCCATCTGCTCATCACCTGGGGTTTTGGCGGTCAGGTCCACCTGCGGGAAAGCCTTGCCGTCCTCGTCAAGCCCGAGGTAGAGGGGGATAGCCATCGGTAGCCGGCTCCGATCCACCAGGATCTCCATCGTGTGTTCGGAGTTGAACAGGTTGCCCGCGAGGAACGGGAAGGCGAGCGTCGTCGCCGCGAGCACGTCGATTACCGATAGATTGCGTTGTGCCAGGTTGTTGCGCCTGACAACAAGCCCTCCTCCCGCGGTGCTCACCGTTGCGAAGGCGTAGTCGTTATCGGCGTTCACCATCGCCAGCAAGCAGGGATGCCAGCTCATGCCGCTGATCCACCCCCACAAAGTATCCACCTGGGAGGAGGATATCGTGAACTTAGCAATCGCGCTACCCCCTGCGGGGATAGAGGGGAAAGTGGCAGTGACTGGCGTGGGCGCCACGTGCGTAGCATCTACCGATGTCCAATCGGTAGGGTAGACGAACTCCAGCCCAACATAAGGGGTGATGCGCGCGCTCACCGTCACGTTGCGCGCTTCCCTCGGGCCATTGTTGGTCACCCTTATGTACAGGTAGTTGGTCTGCCCACGCTCCACATTGCTGGACTTGCTGGGATCACCTGGATCGAACACATTGTCGTCCGTGATGCGCACGACGATGTCGGAGAAAGTCCAGAAGTTACCGCCAGGAGGGGTAGAGGGTTCAACTCCCGTATCTCCCGTCCAATCTTTGATAAACACGTCGGAGAAGTCCAGTGCGCGTAGCATGTTGATGCGCCCGTACCCCATCTGGTTGTTGCGCGTGCCGTTTGGGAAGCCGGGTGCATCGGCATAAGCTCCCCCGACCTTGTCCGCCGTGCGCTCTATAATGTCTCGCACTTGCCCGGGTGTCAGCGCAGCGTACTGGCTGCGGATCGCGCCGGCCAGTCCCGCCACGTGTGGGGTTGCCGATGAGGTGCCGTTGAACTGGAAGAAGTAGTCGCCGGCAGCATCTCCACAGCTAGGGTAGTTCACGCATGCTACCAGCCGAGGGCCACCATTGTTGCTGTTGTATCCACCTGCTCCCTGGATATCCGTCGTGGGGATCTGCACGCAGGGGGCAACCACAGATATGCCAGGACCGAAGTTTGCGCCCCAGCACTCGCCGTCAGCGCTCATTGGGTTCTTGCGGTTATCTGCCTGGTCGGATCCCCCTACAGCTATCACCAGGGGGTTGCGGGCTGGATAGCGGTTGATGACGCCGGTGTTCTCGTTGCCGGTGGCAGCCACCAGCACGCACCCTCTGGTGTTGACAGCGTTGTTGATCGCTGGATCGATGATGGCGAAATTCCACCCAGTGGGGCCGAAGCCGTCGCCTGGGGCGTAGACACCGAAGCTCATACTGATGACGCGCGCGCCGTTGTTGGCCGCCCAGTTGATGCCCGCAGCGCACTCCGCATCCGTCCAGTTCTGGAACGCCACCGGCATCAGGCTGCAGCTTCCCGCGACCCCCGCCACACCCGCCGAGTTGTTGAAGCGCCCTAGCACTATGCCAGCGCAGGCTGTGCCGTGCGGGCCTGTGGGTGATCCCGGCGGAGCCATAGTGCCTAAGTTGATGCCCTGGCCTGCTGCACCCGGAGCAAACTGGAGATCTGGGTGGGTCAGGTCACAGCCCTGGTCGAGCACGCAGACGATCGTCCCCGCTGCCCCCGTCGATATATCCCAGCCTGTGGTGCCGGGCCCCCCAGCCTGGATGCGCGTCATGTCCCATTGACGCGGGAAGAGTGGATCGTTGGGCACGGCCGTGATGGGTACGACCATGGGCATGGTCTCGAACTGCACATCGCTGACCAACTCGCGTTCGCTCTCCAGCAGCATGCTCTGCAGCTCATACGCATTGCGGTCCTCGGGGTGATCGAGCACGTAGTAGCGGTACTCGCCAAGGTACTGTGACTTCTCCCGTACTTCTGACAGGCCATAGCGCTTCAGCCTGCGATCGAGGTTGCGCTGAACCTCCTCCCCGGGCTGCGTCGTCCGCAGCAGCAGGACGTTGGGCAGGGGACAGACCAGCCCGCCAAGGCCTGGTACATTGCCGAGCCGGTACACGGGGCCTATCCATTCCAGCGCATCACCCATGGCGTTCTGTAGAGCGTTGAACCTCTCCTGGTCGATGCTCCCGGCTTGTGAACGCACCCAGAAGCGACGATCGGTGTGGTTGATGACCTCAAAAGGATTGGCGGGGCGCGGCACCCGCTCGAGACCGCGCTCAATCCCTGGTGTCGGTCCTCCTGGCGCTGCCAGCGCCATCCCATACTCCCTCACCCGTTCCTCCACGTCTTGAGGGGATTGCGGCTCCCTGAACGAGAGCAACAGATGCGTGGGATCGAGCACCATGATCGCGCCCGACCCATGCCTGAGTTCCTTGGGAAACCTTTCCATTTGGCATCCTCCTCCTGCCGGTCTTAGCCAGCAGCTGTAATGCGTCAAGTGTAACCTTGAGTGATCTGCTCCACAACCCTCCAAAGTATAGTTTTCGTGACCCTATTACCTGCACGGAAGTGTAGTTTTGGCATGTGCTTGATATCGATGGCCCACCATGAGCATCTGCAGCAGCTTTGCAACCCAAAGCGCCTTGGTGGGTGTCTTTCCACCAAGGCGCGATACCTTCAAGGGCAACTAACGCTGAATGCGCAGCACCTCGCCCTTCCCTGGGAGTATGGCCCAGTTGGTCACGTAGATGGTGCCATCCTTGGCGACAGCTACTCCTCCTGGTGCATACAGACCCTCAGACATTACCGTTGTCCTGCTACCATCCGGCCTGATGCGCACAAGGCGACCCTGCAAGCTGGACGGATCCTGGGGATTGGCGTTGGCTAGGCTGTTCTTGAACATCTCGAGCACGTACAAGCTGTTGTCTGGCCCCCAAGCGACGTCGATGATGTTGGTGAAGCGACGAGCGTACACCTCTCGCTCATGGCCGTACATCACGCGGTACACTCTCGCACCGAACTTCGGGAAAGGAAATCCTGTAAGCTCGCCCACGTAGTAGGCCCTATCTGGGCCTTGATCCACGGAAGTTGGTACTGGATCCATTCTCACAAGTTGACCGTCCGGGCCGGGCACCATCCTCTTGGGGAAGGTCGCCAGAGTGGATATGCGTCCATCGGATCGACGGACTTTCAGAAGAGAATTGCCACCTGCGTCCGCGATTATGTGCCGGCCGCGCAGCGTGAGCAGGGCGTACGGATTACTATCTGCGCCATCTCCTGCTGGATCATGCTGCTTCTCATAGGTCCACAGGTCGGCTTTGCTGCGCCTGACACCATCTGGTCGTATCTTGATCAATCTACCGAAGTTCACTCCTGACTTGCCCAAGGCAGGCCGCAGAAAGCCCCCGCCTATGAGCACGAAGTAGTCCAATGCCCGATGATCTTGCACCTGGATGCTTGACCAGATAGCGGATACATCGTGTGGGCCGATCGCGAAGGATCCATCGGGACTGGCCGCAGAGGGTAGACCCCTGACTACTCTGGCTTGCCCACCATGCCAGATCTTGGTGATGGAGCCTGTGTTCCCGAAGCAAGTCCTGCCCTCGGGACCGTTGACACATGGCCCTGCCCCACCCTTGCCGGCCTCGGCTACGTATATGGCTCCATCTGGACCGAACGCCAGGTGGCGAGGATTGTTCAACCCGGTAGCTACTATCGTCACGGTTGCCGCTTGGGCGCTACTTGCTGGTGAGGCCACACCGATCATCAATATCATGCATGCGAGGCCCCAAGTGGCGATATATCTAAGGTAAGACATGATTGACTCCTTCTATTTGTGCAANAGCTCACTAATAAGCGGCAAAGGTCTACGTGGTCATGAGTCGCCCCCTCCTTCCTCGGGGTACCGAGGGAAAGTCATCTGGCTGCCCACTTGCGGTGGGAGCTTGCACACCTCATGAGGTGTGCAGATGACCGACAACTGACGTTAACTGTCACACCTGTAGGCAGCGTGTAGCAGTGGTGGATTAAAGGTGGTAATGAGGCTCTGATGTTGAGAATATAGCTGCTACTAAGGGCTGAAAAGGTTCATGAATGGCCATAGTGCTTCTCCGGGTACGTAGCCTCTGACCCCTTTGAACTCAGCGTACGCCCACGAGCCCTCTTCCAGCGGATCCCGTATACTCCGCTTGTCCACCCCTACTATGGACCCATTCGGGATCCTTGCTACTACTCGGTAATGTTTGCCCGGCCCAACGTACATATCGACGGGCCGGCCGGACAGGGAGGGATCCTTCACCTTGTAGTACTCATCTCCCCAGAGCGGGGGCGCCGGAGTGCTGGGCTTCTTCCCCAGCCATATCCAAAGCCTCCTTCTATGCTGCGGTTGTCCCTTGAGGTTGAGCGTGATAAGGTACCAGGTCTGGTTGGGTGCCACTTCAAACTGAAAGCTCCAGTGCCCAGTGCTGTCCACGGGTGCGTAGATATGTCTGTCCAACAGGAATGAGTTTGCGCAAAAGCAGTGCACTATGGAGTCGGGAGGTGCGGTGCCCTCTATGGTCAAGCTGCTGCCCGTGACCGCGGTGCCGCTTGCCGGTGAGGTGATCTCAAACGGCACACTCTTGTCTATCTGGGGTGTATAGCGCACCTCGTAGACCAACTTCGGAGCACAATCGGGCTCATCACATCCCAAGCTCACCACTATGCGATTGTCGCCGGGCACNAGAGGTACCGTTGCTGTCCAATGCCCTTTACTATCTGATTTAGCGGACTCTGCCCATGGGTTGTCCAAGTCCAGGTAGTTGTAATAGTCTGCGCGCTGACCGAAGGTGTTCAGCACTTGGACTTCTAAGCCTGCAGGGCTCACAGTGCCAACTAACCTCAAAGGGGAGCTCGTGACCTGCAGGTGCGACTTTGCTGGCGAGGTGATATGTAGCCTATATGCAGGTGGTGATGTCGGCCATACCAGACTTAGCAAAATTACCAGCAGCACGAAACCTATGCTCAGCGGCGACCACAAGCAGCAACCACCGCCGCTAGCGGCGCTACCGTCCTCTCGGCTCGTACTGTTCCCCATGTCGAACAGGAAGAAGAGTAGCAACAAGTCATCCAAGTTGTTACGCTCTTCCTCATGCGTTTCCATGGGATCACGTTCGCTCTCGTGCGTCTCCGTGTCGTGCTCGTACATTTGGGTGATCGATATGCTTGCTTCTATAGAATATTATATTCAGGAGACTATGGTGCACAAGCACCATGAGCCATCATGTTCCATAGAGTGAGAGTGCTAGGGGTGCTGCTCTAGGGGGTGGGGGCACTCGCCGCTAGGGGGGGACGCTGCCGTAGACCTCTACGGTATGCCCATGACGCTCTCCAGCCCATATGAGCCGCGTGTAGCTCGGGCGCAGGAGCGCCTTCCATAGCAGCGATTGCTCGAACAGCTCCTCCTCGGGAGGTAGCAGATCGAACACCGAACGGGATGCTAGCAGGATGAGCTTCTTGCGCGCGCGGCTGAGGGCGACGTTGAGCCTGCGTGCGTCCAGGATGAAGTCGCTGCGCTGCAGCAGGTAGGCGGGATCGCTCTCGGTGGCGCTGACGATGATGACGTCTCGCTCATCGCCCTGGAAGCGCTCGACCGTGTCGACCGCAGATTTGACGATCTGCCCGGTCTCCGGATCCCGACGCACTATGTAGGGCACGTGCTCTCTGAGATCCATCCTCTGCATCCTATGCGGCACGACCACGCCCAAGCCAGTGTCCACGTCAAGCTCCAGCGGTGGGGATGCGAGGATCCGCAGCACGGGTTCCAGCAGCTGGCACTCGAACTCGTTGCGCGTCTGGCTCTGGCTCTCGTCATGTAACACGACGGTCAGCGGGTGCTCAGGTGAGAGCACCGCTCGCACGAAGGGATCGTCCACATCCAGTGCTGGGAGGACGTCTTGGCGCTGAGAGTAGAAGTTGAGGTCGTCGTACCGCTTGTAGATCTGGTCGGAGAGGAACCGGGCGATGTCCTTGTGGAGGCGATAGCTGCGTTCGAACTTGATCATCTTCGGCCTGGGCTGCATCTCTGCGAGCGTTTGGAACAGGGAGCGGTAGGTCTTGAACTGCTGGAACGTGCGGCGGAGCTCGCTCTCCCAGTCGTGCTGGACTATGGGAGGCATCTGGCGATGATCGCCCACCACGATCAGCTGGCCGTCCAGCTTCAGGGGAAGGGCCGCCATAATCGCCTCTGGAATGTTCATCTGCGATGCCTCGTCCAGCACCAGGCACTCTATGAGGTCGTGGCCAAAGAGGCAAGCGGGGTTGTCCAGCTTGCATCTCCAATGCTCATATATCATGCGCCTGATGGACGCTGGGGTGGCGCCGAGCACAGCCCAATTGAGGGCTTCGAGCTCCCGGGCAGCGTTCAGGCAGTCCTTGTTGCTCGTGTAGAGCTTGATGCGGGGGTGCTGGAGGGAGGAACTGTCTTCTCTGGTGGTCACCCGCATCAGCGGGACGTCCCACAGCCGCTTGTCAAAGTACCTGAAGAAGCGCTCCCTCTCGGCGGCGGGCAGCTGTGACCTAACTCCTGCCAGCTGTTCGAGCACCTCCGCCACCTTGCCAAGGAGCACGTCGGTGGCGGCGTGCGTCTTGCAGGATAGGAGCACCCTATAGCGCATCTCCACCGCCATAGCCCCTTGGATGCGCGCCAGCACGGCGTACGCAGTAGTGGTGCTCTTGCCGGTGCCCGGAGGTCCCTGTACGAGCAGCAGGGGGGCTTCCCCGAGCTGCCCTACGTACTCCCGCTTGGAGGGTTCCATATCGCCCAGGTATCCGATGCTCGCCAGCCATTCCAGCCCCTGCAAGAAGAGCGCCTGCGCCTGGGCAGCCTCTTGCGGCCAGCATACCCTCTGTGCGCCCGGGGCCACCAGACGCTCGTACAGAGCGTTCCTGCCCTCGCGCAGCCCTCGCACGACNAGCGCGCAGTACAGTCCATACCAATCATTGGGATCCTGATCGAGCACGTACTGCTGACCATCCTGCAGGGGGGCGGCCATATCAGATTTATTGTTGGTGTGGAATACGTAGTGCTTGATATCGAGGGGCTTAGCCCCGTGCTCATCCCTCATCGTCACGTCGATGTAGGCCTCGCGCACCTGCCCCTGGGCGTCTCCCTCCGTCTCGATGCGATCGATCTTGGCTCTCGGGCCGTACAGGATCTGTCTGAAGGTCGGCGCGAAAGGCTCCTTATTGGGAGCGTCCGGGCGCGTGTCGCGCGTCCATCTCGGGGAGATTATGACCTTGGAGTCCTCCTCCAGGTCGATCAGTGCCAGGATCTCGTCCACGCTGAGGTCGGTGCCCGAGGCGTCGACCACCAGTCGGTAGCGAGATGGGCTCTTGCCCTTGGCCAACAGCTCCTTCTGCTCCGCGAGCATCTCGGGTGGCTGCAGGCGCTCCTCGTAGCGCACGATCAGCGAGACGCCTGCAAGCACCCGATCCTCAGGCCGCCTCTGCACGTTCTCCTTCCATGTGGATAGCTCCACCATGCGCTCCATGGTAAGGAACTCCTCCAGCGCATCCGCCAGGGTACGGGCCGACTCCACGTCCCGCAGCTCGGGCAGCTGGAAGCCTTTCTTGGTGGTGTACTTGTTGGGCTCCAGCGAGGAGGCGATGTGCTCTATAGCCTCCAGGCGCCTGACCTCGAACGCCCGCAACAGATCCAGCGTGATGCCTCTTCTGTACCCTGCGTAAGGATCTCCTCTGCCCTGGAAGTACTCCGGGGGATCCAGCCTTCCCCAGGCGGCGTAGGCGTACTCTAGGGGGATGTCGCTGCCGAAGCGTGGGCGTGACATGTACCAGGAGGAGTCTTCCTGGTCTGAGAGCTTTCCCCAGCAGTCGAAGATGCCCACCTTGAAGATCGCCTTGAAATTCGGGTTCCCGTCCCATTGGAAGCGCTTGCCGTTGACCCACAGATCGCTGGCCACCATGTAGAGGCTTTGGCAATGGAACGGTAGGTTCTTGAAGCGCCTGATCTCCTCGCTCAGGAAAGTGACCATGGGCGAATCGAACGCTGCCACCTGGGTGATGAAGTCATGCAGGTTGGTAGCTCCAAAGATGGCGTCCAAGTGACGCCCGAGACTCTCCAGCAGGTGCTGCTGATCATCACGGTCGTAGAACACCAGGTGTATGGGCGCCTCGCCGTTCTCGTTACGCACGGCTAGTTGATCCAACGCCACCAGGAGGTTCTTCACCCAATCTAGGAAGAGCTCCCGCTCGCTGCTGGGGTCTGGCGGCCCCGAGGTGATGCGCACGACGTTGTCCGACCTGTGCTTCACGCCATCCTTGTGGGCGACGATGCGTGCCCCCAGCATGTATATGCAGTCCTGGAGGTAGTCGTACTGGGAATCGATGTAGATCATCACCAGGTTGGGATGCATCTCCGGGGAGCACATCGGCAGGGACGAGTACCCGTTGTCGGGGATGTCGGACCGCACGCTCTCTCCCTGCTTGTACCTGTGACGCACATACCGCTTGGCGCGGTATATGAGCTCGTCGAGCCTGGAGGCGAGTGCCCAGGACCTCCGCAGGCTGCGTACTAGCTTCCTCTGCTCTGTGGGCGTCTGCAGTCGACCGTTTACGATCCTCTTGAGACTCGCTACCTGCTGGACCTTAGTCAGACCTGCATCCAGCAGGGCTGACTTCTCAGTGGTGGAAATGAAGGGGATCATGGAGAGATCATCATGCTCGTAGGCCCATTTGAGGCAGAAGCGGGAGTAGACGCAGGCGTCACAACTGGCATTCAGGTGGAAGAAGACGTCCTCAAAGCGAGAGGCCAGCACCCTCTCGGCTCTGGAGTCCTCCCCGAGCAGGAGGCTGTCCAGCATCTGCGCGAAGACGTCAGGGTCTTCCACGATCTGTAGGCATGCACCCTCGAGCCCAAAGAGCTGGAGTGCCTGCTCTCTCTCCTTTTCAAGTTGTCTCTTCGCCTCCTCATCCAGCGAATCGTCCGGCTCCGCGCATCTATAGATGATGCCCATGCGCAGAGATTTTGCCTCGATACCTGCGCTATCTAACAGCTGCCGGACCATCCGCTCGTAGCAGGCCAGCTGCAGCCGATGGTCTATGGTCACGACCGCCGAGTACTTGATATCGGCTATCAGGAGGTGTAAGCCTCCCCCGTAGTCGCGCTCCAGCCGCAGCAGGTCTGGCCTACCAGGGATCTGCCATCCCCTGTCGCTCTGGGCAAAAGTCATCCCCGGCTGGTAGAGCACGCGCACTTCGCCGGGCCCAAGCTCCTGGATGCACTTGATGATGTAGGCGCTGTGATCGGCATCCCCGCGGAAGGTTGCAAAGGATTCTAACCGGTAATGCTCCCCGATCTTGCCGATTATCTCCTGCTCAAAGACGTTGCCGGCGGAGGTGAGCATCGGCGGCACCTTATGAGGTGACAGGCCGCATCTGTGCAGGAAATCGTCGGTGTTGCCCTGGTCGTGTAAGCGCAACCTCAGGAAGCGCTCGCACTGTCCCACGCGCACGAATTCCGCCAAGCTGGTGGGCGTGATCCTCCGCTCCCCTGGATAGGCATCCCGCCTATCGACACTTGCCCGCACCACAGTCTCCTTCCTCTCCATGTCGCTCACCGGAGCGGCTAAACATCTGGATGTAAGAAACTTACACCAAAGCTCAGGTGCCGTCAAATAGCTCGCCAAGATCTAACCAAATATTATCTAACTGATCGGCACTGAGCGGTAGTTAGTGACACGTAAGGGTCAATAACGGTAACGTAACCCTAGAATTTTCAAGGGCTTCGCAAGATTCGAGGCCAAACTTGCCGCTCAGTGCCGATAGTTGCGCTTAGTGGTCATTTTGGTAATGATCGCTGGTTTTGGTAACGAATTGGTAATGAGGACTGGAAATTTGTGACAGAAATTGACATAGAATCGACGGCGCGAAGGGTTGCAACGTGTCCGCTTAGGAACCAAAAATAAAACTGAGCCCAAGCCCTGGGCGCGGGGTGGGCTTGAGCTCAGTGCCACTCTCGGGCATAAGCGAGAGAGATGCCCGCGCGGCGCCAGTGCGCCACTTGATGTAGTTACATGTCTAATATACATCCTGATGGGTTTGTTTGCAGCCCTGAAGAGCTTTTTGCTCGCCTTTGCAGCAGCTTGGTTTGCGATAACCCGAACTGCCCCTGCCACCGAGACCGAGGCAACAGTCGACTGCTGCATTGCCCCTGCCACAGCGACAAACGTCCAAGCCTATCGGTCAAACTTGAAGGCGACAAGGTTTTGTTGCACTGTCACGCCGGCTGCAGCCAACAGGCCGTGATCGAGGCTCTGCGCGACAGAGGCCTTTGGTATCCGCAGCAAGAGCCAGCCACTAATGGGCACAAGCCCCAAGCCAAGCCAAGCGTCACGACCTATCGGGCCTACTCGGCAGCTGACGGGCTTCCTGCTGGCGTGCACGTCCGGCAAGACCTACCTGATGGCTCCAAGCGTGTGTACTGGCAAGGGCTGAGCTGCAAGATCAGCGAGCTCCTGCCCTACCGGGCTGAGCTCTTGGAGCGCTATCCCAAAGCCAAGCTCTTGATCGCTGAAGGCGAAGCCACAGCCGAGACCTTGCAAGCCGAGCTGGATCCAAGCGCTTGGCTGGTGCTTGGATCCTATGGCACCAGCTACGACCCAGTTGATGAAGCGCTTCGGCCTCTGCTTGGGCGTGAAGTGACCTTGATACCTGACGCTGACGAGCCCGGCCTCAGGCATATGCAGAACCTGGCTTGCAGGCTCTGGCGGCTTGGCATGGATCCGAACAGGATCAGGATCCTACAGGGCTACGACCTTGGCGACTTCAAGCGCAGCCTGCCCGAGCTGATAGCGCGCAAAGCCAAGCCTGTGAGCGTTGAGCAGCTGGAGAGCTGGCAAAGCGAGCCGTCCAAGGTTGTCCGGTCGTCCGGATATATACCGTGGGTTACCGGACAACCAGACTTCTCGACTCCAAGCCAGCTGGCGAGCTCAGCGCAAGCCGTTGATTGGCTCTGGAGTGGCTACCTGGCCAAGGGCGCTGTGACCTTGCTGGCTGGACGCGAGAAGGCTGGCAAGAGCACGCTGCTCTTCTCGCTCATGAGGGCTCTGATCTCTGGCGAGCCGATGCTTGGATTGAGCACCAGGCGGTGCAAGGTCATATACGTCAGTGAAGAGACCGCCTCAGTCTTGGTGCCCAAGCTGCAGCGCTTTGGCCTGGCGCAAGCAGACGAAGAGTTATCCATCATGACCAGGGCTTATCCCAAGCCAAGCTTTGAGCAGCTCTGCAAAGCCGTCCAGACGCAAGCCCAGAGCACAGGCGCTGAGGTCGTCATCATCGACACTTTGAGCTACTGGCTTGGGCTTGAAGGCGACGCCGAGAACTCTGCTGGTGCGGTCATCAAGAGTCTGGAGCCCTTGCTTGGGCTGGCAGCTGCGGGACTGGCGGTGCTGGTGACGCATCACGTAGCCAAGGCCTCAGGCGAGGTCCGAGGCTCCACAGCGCTCGGAGCCCTTGCTGACGTGATCGTGACGTTGATGCGCGATAACGCTGTGTCCAACAGGCGCGAACTGCAAGCTGTTGGGCGCTTTGAGGAGACTCCAGCTTCGCTGCTGGTCGAGCTCGAAGGTGATAACTACAAAGTGCTTGGAGATCCTGGATCCGTAGCTATCCGGGCTCGCACGGACTCAGTGTTGGCAGCGCTAGGAGAGCATCCGGCAGGCCTGACGCAAGCCGAGCTAGTCGAGGCCACAGGCCTGAGCAAGCAGCGAGTGAGCGAGTCGCTGGCTCAGCTCGAGCGCGCTGGCCTGGTCACGACCGAGGGCAGAGGAGTAGCTGGCGATCCCAAGCGATACAAACTGACCAAAGTCGAGTTGTCCGGTGACCAAGCCTATATACCGGACAACCGGACAACTCTGGACAACCCACAAGAGAGCGATGATGCCTTCGAGGTTGGGTTGTCCGGTGACCCACGGTATACATCCGGACAACCGGACAGCCCAACTCCAAGCCAGAGCTCCGAGCCCGCTGAGCAGCCCAGCCTGCTCGCACCCTGGCTTGAAGGTCCCAGCGTTGATGAGCTGATTGCATCAGGCGACATCGAAGGAGCAAAGAGGTTGGTGACCGAGCAACTGAAGCACTTTTTGAAGACAACCAGGCAGCTGGCAGGAGGCGGACAATGAGCCGTGTTGACGACATTCGCGAGCAAATGAAGGAGGTGGCTCGCGCCATCCGGCGTGAGCAGGCAAGGTTGGGCATCCTGGATCCGAGAGCACTACCAACGCCAGAGTTGCAGGCCTTGCAAGGCTACTACCTGAGCTTGCGTAATCTCTTGCTGCTGGAGCTGGCGAGCGAGAGGCGCTCACCAGGCTGCCCCTGCTGTGGCTCGCCGGTCTGGCGGCTCGAGGTCGAGAACCTGCTTTGGCTTCGTTGCAGCGAGTGCGGCTGGCATCGGCGCGAGTTTGTTGAAGACCTGGATGCCATCATTGAGGATATCGACAGGCTGCTAGAGGTCAACCACAAGCAAAGGAGGTCGTAAATGCGACGCAATGCGACACGTAGCGACCTGATAGTTGCACTAGCGATACAGGGGCTGACGACTCGCGAGATCAGTGAGAAGCTCGGCATCACGCAAAGGAGCGTGCAGCGGATCCTGCAGGCGCGGGCTGACGACTTGCAGGCACTGCAGCGCGAACGTTTGCAGGCTTTGACCAATGCGCTTGGCGAGCGAGCAACTCGAGCTTTGCACGAGCTTGACAGGCTGTTGCGGGATCCGCTTTGCCCCTATGGCGTGAGGCTTGGGGCTGCGCGCTTGGCGCTTGAAACTTACGCGAACTACTTGAAGCTGGCTGATCTCGAGGCGAGGATCCGGATACTTGAAGACCTGGCCGGTATAGGAGGCGATAGATGAGGCTTGAGAGAATCCGCAAGGTCTTGCTCCGCAAGGGCAGGCGGGAGACACAGCTGGACGTGACCTGTCTGGTGCCCCTGGATCCAAGCGAAGTGGATCCAGAGCTTGCAGAGCGAGCAAAAGAGCTCTTTTGCTCGCTTGTGTGGGCCGAGCTGCCCGATGGCAGGAGGTTGATAGCAGGCCTGCAGGCTGACGGGGCTTTGGTGGACCTGGCAAGTGGCGAGATCCTTGAAGAAGCTCCTGGGGAAGGCGATATAACCATCGACTTGGCCAAGCCTGAGGCATGAGAAATGCCCCTGCTGACGCTTGACCAGTCAGGGGCACCAGACAAGGAGGTAGAAAGTCATGTCTACGGCTTCGGCTACTGCAGGCAAGCCTCCAGCTGAGGCTGTCGATCCAGCTGGAGGGGCCAACAGGAGAGTCACGCACGACACAGTCATGACACACAAATATTCTACAACGGAGTTGGAGGTGAAGCAAAAATGGCACAGATAAGCAAACAAGATAGGGAGTTCTTGGCCAATCTTGAAGCCGAGATCAAGGCGGCTCTGAAGGAATTTCGGCGTCAGACCAGTCTGATCAAGACTGATCAGCGTTACAGTGAGACCTACAAGAGCCAACAGATCCAGAGGCTGCGTGATGCTCTCAAAGGCAAGTTGACGGCCTGGCAGGATCATCTGAGCGAGATTCGGCAGCTGCTGGATCAGCCCCTGAACCCTTGGCCAAGCTTGCCACAAGATCCGGCAGAGTTGATCCGACTCTCAGCTCTGGCTAACCTGCTTGCGCAGCAGCAAAACATTGACGAGATCGTTCGCAGAGGCTCAACAGAGATCTGGCAGGCTGTGGTGATGCTCAGGCCTTACCTCGAGCTGACGCACAAGTGGGACGTGATCGAGGCAGCTGCGCGGGCCAAGCGCATCGAGAGCGACTTTGAGTTTGCAGAAGCCGAGCGCGAGCGCCAGGATTTATTGAAGGCGGCCATTCGGGCTTTGCACAACCTGAGGATGGCTGAAGAGGCGCTACAGGCTCCAGAAAGAGAGGTCTTCCTGGCGGCTGATGACAGCAAGGTTGAGGCTGTCTAGGGCACAAAGAGAGGCTCCGGCAACTATCCGGAGCCTGGATCCGGGAACCGTCTCCGCACTTGCTGGAGGTAGTGGGTTATAAATTTGTTTCAACTCTATTCTACAGAACCTTTGCTCTCTTCACGAATTTGGCCTCAAATTGCCGCCAGCAGGCTATAATAAGACCAAAATACCAGGGAGGTAAGTTATGACTCAGGAACAGCCCGATTTAGTGAAGTACAGCTTACGATTGCCCAAAGACCTGTACGTTCGGTTGGCCGAGTTGGCCCAAAAGCACAGACGGAGCATCAATAAAGAGTTGGTTTACATGATTGAGCAGGCGGTTGCAGCTGAACAAGCGCACAAGGAGGGAGCAGATGAGCGGCACGAAAACTAAGCGCGGTCACGGAGAGGGATCCTTCAGGAAGCTGCCCAGCGGCAAGTGGCTGGGCAGGATCAGCATCAACGGCAAGCGGTATTCCATTACAGCTGACAGCTTGCCCAAAGCCAGGGCGCAGTTGGCGGCGCTGGTTGCCGAGGTAGAGCGTGGACTTGAGCCAGTGACTGCGCGCGAGAAGGTAGGGGATTATCTAATTCACTGGCTGGCAGTGGAAGCTAGCAGGCTCCGGAGCAATTCGGTGCGGACCTACAGGTTCATGATCGACTCGCACATCAAACCTGGCATCGGAGAGTTGCAGCTTCGATCGCTGCAGCCGATGCGCATCCAGCAATTCTATACGGACCTCCAAGCCAAGGGGCTCGCTCCAGCTTCCATAAGACTGATCCACTGCATCCTGCACAAGGCCTTTGCCCAGGCTGTCAAGTGGCGGATCCTTAGCCATAACCCTGCTGAGGGCGTCAGCAAGCCCAGCGTCCGCCAGCAGGAGCCCCGGATCCTCACGCCAGAGGAGATCAAGCTGCTGTTTGCAGCCATCAAGGACTCTCCTCACGAAGCGTTCGTGGTCACAGCCATCAGCACGGGGCTACGCAAAGGCGAGCTTTTGGGCTTGATGTGGCCAGACGTTGATCTTGATCGCGGGATCCTGCACGTCCGACGCCAGCTCACAGAGCGGATGGAGATCACTGAGCCCAAAACAGCCAGCTCAAGGCGCTCCATTGCTCTGCCCGAGGTCGCAGCAGAAGCGCTGCGCAAGCACCGATTGCGTCAGCTGCAGATCCGTCTGGCGCTGGGCGCAGAGTGGGAAGATCACGACCTAGTCTTTCCCAACACTTTCGGGCGTCCGATGCAAAGTCAGCAGGCCACAAGGATCTGGCACGAAGCCTTGAAGAAAGCCGGCTTGCCCAGGATGCCCCTGCACGCAGCGCGTCATACCCATGCCAGCCTGCTCATCATGGGAGGGGCTAACGCTCGCATCGTGCAGGAGCGATTAGGGCACGCCAACGTGAGCATAACCCTGAGTATCTACAGCCACTTGTTGCCCAACTCCGATGCTGAGATAGCCAGGAAATTCGATGCTTTGCTGGCCTGATCACGTCTTTTTGGTAATGTTTTGGTAATGCGGCGGCCATAAGCCAGCCACAGCGCACAGCTCCCAGGCTGCAAAGACCAGGTAAATCAAGGGCTTCGAGCTCAGACCTTCAAGGTCCCATAGGCTGATTTAGGATAACCAAATATTAACCTATCTAGCGCTAATTGTTGTATTATGTAAGGGCAAGCAAGGAGAGCATCATGGAACACTCCGANGACCCACCGATCTGGCACCATCTGCTGCACGACGAGGGTTTGGAAGCCTCTCAGGGGTGCCCTCGGTGCGCACAGTACGAGCAGATGCTGCTGAGGCTAGAGGAGGAGCTGTCGAGCATCCGCCGCTATCTGCTGATCTCCGACACCCGCAACCAGCTTCGCTACCTGGCACTTCGCAGGCGCGAGCTGAGGGACGACCAGGATATAGTCAATTAGGCTAGGCACCTACCCTGTTGAGTATCCCCTGAGCCTCATCTCGAGAGGAGCCGGCGGCCACAACCACCACCGTCAGCCCCTGGGCGATCGCGCCCTCAACCTCATCTATCTCCTCGTCTGTGGCCCCAAGATCCTCCAGCAACTCGTCTATGGCCGCATCCGGTTGGTGCGCATAGGCCACCGCCAGCGGGCCCCCCACGACAGCGCCTAGACCTGGCACTAGGATGCCGGTGCTGCCCACGCTGATCCCCTCTCCAAACGGGACGTTCTCATCGGTCACCACCTCAAGCGAGCCCATGCGGCCTACCTCCATCTCCTCCTCGGAGGGTATCTGCTCTGGGTCTGCGGGGTTAGGCACCACTATGCTGATCTGTTCGGTGCTGAAGCCTCCATCGCTGAGGGCGCGCACGGCGTCCAGCGCCAACTGCTGGCTCTCAAATGCCCTCACCGCTACCCCTGGGATATCTTGGGCCATGCGATCACCTCCCCATATGGATTTCTCGATGACCATTGAGCAACAAGCATACCAAGCCCCAAAGAGGTGGCAATGGCAGGGATAATACCTATAAGTGGTATCCTTCTTGCGATGTGGGGATCGTCGCTTGTTGTACAGCCAATAGGAGGCGTGAGATGGCTGCGACTGACATGGTCTGTGGCATGCAGGTCGATGAGGAGCAGGCAGAGGCTTCTGGCCTCACCAGCGAATATGGCGGCCAGACCTACTACTTCTGCTCGCCCGGGTGCAAGCAGACGTTCGATCAGAACCCCGAGGCCTACGCTGCTGAGCAATCCGGTATCTAGATGCTGGGGCCCCGCGCACGTTTTCGGTGTGCGCGGGGCCCTCTGCTTGCCTGTGGACTTCCACGCCTTTCTGCCCTATAGGCAGTAATGTAAAGCCCCGAATGCAGGCCGAAGCCCCGTATTGAGCGTACGCACCGCGCATATCGAGCGCCCGCTTGCCACCCCAACCTGAGATTTCCTCCTGATTTGTGGTGTAGCATGACAGAACTTTCATCGGTTCCTGGCTGGGCTCTCATTGGTTGTTCATGGCCAGCAAATAAGATAGAAGGGTAATCCTAAGATAGAACAGGAAGGAAGCTCCTTGCGCTGGATGCTGCTGACGCTCATGATGGCTGTGGCTCTTTATGCCGCCTGGATGCACGANACCAACCGTGCGCTGCCCTTTGCTAAGCTGCCGCCTGTCAGGCGCACGGAGATCGCNCGCGTGTTGCCCGATCCCACAGCCACNCCGGTCAGCAAGGTNCGCGTACCTCAAGGAGTGCCCATAAGACCGTCGCTGCAGAAGCAGGTAAACGCGTTGNTNGCGGATGTAGAGCGGGTGCGAGGGCTGCGCTTTGAGCGCCGCATCGTCCCTCGCTTCCTCACCCCTGCCGATTTCAGGGTTTACTACAGCCATATGCTCGATAGAGAGTGGCCACAGGCCCAGCGGCAGGCTCAGGAGGACACCCTCATCATGTTCGGCCTGGCATCCCCTTCATTTAATATCAANCGTGTGTTGGAAGATGACCCCAGCAACTCCATTCTGGGTTTCTATGAGCTCGACAGCAAGCGTATGTTCATTATCGGACGACCCAACGATCTAGATCCGGCCAACAAGGTGACCTTGGCCCACGAGCTCACACACGCCCTGCAGGACCAGCACTTCCGTATCCAGTCCATGTATGAGCGAGCCCGCGACAACGAGGACGCCGAGCTGGCCCTCCGAGCGCTTGTGGAGGGGGACGCCACCCTCTCCGAGATGCTGTACATGGGCGACACCAAGATCGATGAGTCCCGGGCGCAGGCCGTCGCCCGTCAGGACGGTACCACGTTCACCAGCGTCTCTACCGGTCCAGCTGTGCTGACCCTCAAGACCCTATTCCCCTACCTGCAGGGAGCATCTTGGGTGGGGCAGCTGTACAGGAAGGGTGGGTGGGGAGCAGTGAAGCGTGCGTACGGCGATCCCCCAGAGTCCACCGAGCAAGTNCTGCATCCTGGGAAGTACCTCAGGCGCGACCATCCGACCTCGATCGAGCTGCCTCGCATGGACGGCGCTCTTGGCCCTATGTGGCAGNTGATTGCCGAGAACACTCTAGGGGAGCTCCAGGTGCTGGCGATGTTCCTCCCTCAAGGGAGTGATGTGGCGAGGANGGCGGCGAGCGGATGGGACGGCGACCGCTATCGGATATACCAGTACGGTGAGGGCAAGGTGTTGGTGTGGGAGTCGGTTTGGGACACCACGAAGGACGCCCGCGAAGCTGAGCAGGCGCTCAGGCAGCAGCAGATAGCGCTCAACGACGATGTGTTTGGGCGGGATCCCGTCACCCGCAACGGGGTGTTCTCGCTGGACGGCGCTGATAGCGACGTGCGCGTAGCGAGGCAGGGCAAGTACTTGTATCTAGTGGTGTCCTCGGGAACGACCTCGCGCACGGCCGACAAGGTCATGCGAACCCTCCTGGACTAGCGCTACGAGCTCGCCTTCGGATTGGCTGTCCTTGGCTGTAACGCTGAGCGTTTTGGGGTGTCCTTATAAGGTGAACGCTCCTAAGAGCATGGAGGGATTATGGAGAAGTTGTGCTCCAACTGTGGAGGCTACCATGTGGATCACCTGGAGATGTTGCGCCTGACGGGTGGCAAGCTGTGCTGGTGCGCCCGCTGCGGCTGCAAGCGGAAGCTTAAGGCGATGCTTGCGACACCCGATGGGGTGCGGGCGCTGGCGGAGATCCGGGGACCACAGGTGGAGAGCGTCATGCGCGCGCTGATGAGCCAGGACTAAGACACCGCTGCTAGCCATGCAAGGGCAGCTCCACCACGGGCTCCTCCGTTGGGAGACCGTCCTCCCGTGCGCAGGTCAGGCAATACCCTTCCAGGCTGAGCACCTGCTCGGGGCGACTACCGTAACGATAGACGGTGATCCCCTTGCAGCCCAGCTCGTACGCCAGCCTGTAGGCAGACTCCACGTCCTCGGGCGTCGCCTCCTGTGGCAGGTTGATCGTCTTGCTTACACCGTTGTCGACGTGCCTTTGGAAGGTGGCCTGCATCCGCACGTGCCACTCCGGGGATATCTCTAGCGCCGTGGCAAACACCCGCCGCAGGTCCTCTGGCAGGGTCGGTAGATCCCTCACCCTGCCGGTGGCTACCACGTGCTCCCTGAGGTGGTCGTCTAGCACACCTCGCCTGCGTGCCTCCTCGAGAAAGACGGGGTGTACCTCCTGCTTGAGCTCCCTGCCTCCCAGGGCGCGGCGCGTGTAGGTGAGCGCGAAGAGGGGCTCTATACCCGCAGAGCAGTTGGCGATGATGCCGATCGTGCCGGTCGGCGCTATGGTGCGGGTAGTGGCGTTACGCATCCTTGGCCCACCCCGCCGGTCGTAGTCGCTCCCTGGGTAGTTGGGGAAGACCCCGCGCCTCTCGGCGAGCTTGACCGAAGCCTCTACCGCTCTATCCTCCACGAAGCTCATCAGCTCTTCGGCCAACGAGAGGGACTCCTCTGAGTCNTAGGGCACNCCNAACTGGAAGAGCANNTCCGCCCAGCCCATTACTCCCAGCCCTATCCTGCGGTTGCGGCGACATATGTCCTCGATCCTGGGATCGGGGTAATGGTTGATATCTATGACGTTGTCCAGGAAGTGCACTCCGAGATCCACCAGCTCCCCTAGCTTNTGCCAGTCCAGTTGTCTTCGCTCCGGAGGCCCCGTCACTACCGCGTTGAGGTTGATCGAGCCCAGACAGCAGGCCTCGTAGGGGTGGAGCGGCTCCTCGGCGCAGGGATTGGTCGCCTCGATCTCTCCCAGGTGCTTGGTGGGGTTCTGCCTGTTGATCGTGTCCAGCGCCACCAGCCCGGGCTCGCCGCTGTCCCACGCCTCCTGGATTATAAGCTCCCATATCCTCCTGGCGTCCTCATGCTCCCACACCGAGCGATCGCGCGGGTTGACTAGCGGATACTTCTCGCCCTTCTCCACGGCACGCATGAACTCATCGGTGACGCCGACCGAGATGTTGAAGTTGTTGAGGGCTCGCCTGTCTCGCTTGCTCGTCACGAACTCCCTGACGTCGGGATGGTCTACGCGCAGGATCCCCATGTTGGCGCCTCTGCGCTTGCTCCCCTGCTTGATCGTCTCCGTCATGGCGTTGTAGAGCATCATGAAGGACACGGCGCCGGAGGAAATACCCCCAGTGGAGTGGACCACATCCCCACGTGGCCGCAGGCGCGAGAAGGAGAAGCCTGTGCCTCCCCCAGTCTGCTGGATCAGCGCCGCGAGCTTGAGCGTGTCGAAGATTCCCTCCAGCGAGTCCTCTACAGGCAACACGAAGCAGGCCATGCACTGGGAGGAAGGCGTGCCAGCGTTCATGAGAGTAGGGCTGTTGGGTAGGAACTCCAGGTGCGCCATTGCCTGGTAGAACCTCTCGGCAGTGGCGGCTACCTGTGATCGCGGACCGTAGAGCGCATCGGCGTCCGCGACCGCCCTCGCCACGCGCCAAAACATCTCGGCCGGTGTCTCTATGATCTCCAGTTTGGCGTTGCGCCGAAGGTACCTCTCCTCCAGCACGATCAGCGCGTTGGTGGAAAGCTTAGGCTCTTCCATGTCTCCTCTCCTTCGATCTCCAGAGTTTAACATAATCTGTGAGGTTTGTGACATATTGCTGGCAACGTGGCCATCGAGGGGTTATATTGCTTGGTATGAGAGGTTACCACAGCAAGCAGGGAAGATCGAGACCCTGGATGGGTTACTTGGCAAGGGTGATCTTGGCAGCTACGGCGCTGGTGCTGGTGAGCGCGGTTGGCTACTGGGTACTAGCCGAGGACGTGTCCCGGCCGTCTTCCGCCGCCCATACCGCTACGCCCACGCCTGTCAAGGTGGCCTCCGCCGTGCCGACCAGCAAGGTGGTGCGCCCGACGCACACTCCCATCCCGCCAACCCCCACCCCCAAGGGTCGTAGTGTGAGCGGGAGACGGGATCTGAGCCAAGTATACAGGAGTTCGGCCAACAGGGCCTACGCACGGGCCCGCGCGAGGCACAGGGAGAGCAGGATGCCCAAGGTGCCTCCCACGCCAACGCCTCGCCCCACTCCAACAGCCCTGCCCACGCCCACCCCGACGCGGGTACCGCCAACCCCTACCCCAACTCCTCTCCCTCCAACCCCGACGCCCACTCCTACGCCTCCGCAGGACGACTTTGTGGCTTATGTCGGTCGTATAGATGCTGCCACTCGCAACCGTATGCGCTACTCCTGGAGGCCCGGATGCCCAGTGCCGCTTGAGGATCTCAGGCTGGTCACCGTCCGGTACTGGGGCTTCGATGGCAGACCCCATATGGGGGAGCTAGTGATCCACGAGAGGTACGCCTATGCGATAGTGCAGGTGATGCACGAGCTGTACGATGCTAAGTTTCCCATCGAGAGGATGCAGCTGGTGGACGTCTACGGCGGGGACGACGACAGGTCCATGGCTGCCAACAACACCTCGGCCTTCAACTGTCGTGCTGTGACGGGGCGTCCCGGTGTGTGGTCGGAGCACTCCTACGGCCGGGCGATAGACATCAACCCCGTGCAGAATCCTTACGTCACGGCTAGTGGCGTGGTGTTGCCCCCTGCTGGCCAGCGCTACCTGGATCGCACGCAGGCCCTCCCCGGGATGATCAAGCCGGGGGACGTCGTCGTGAGGTCCTTCGAGCGTATAGGTTGGCGATGGGGCGGCTATTGGTCGGATCCCAAAGATTACCAGCACTTCTCAGCGACCGGCAGGTGAGGCCAGGGGCCCGAGTGCTCAAGGGTTGACATTTGTCCATTGAAATGGTAGACTTTGACCGACTGAGGGGGAGTATCTTAGTCAGGCGCCATCGTCAGTACGGCCGTAGGGCCCGGTGTCGCCGGCTGGATGAGCCAAGAGAGACCTTCAGCTAGAAACTAGCTGGAGGTTTTGTTATGTCTGTTGACCTTTGGATCTGGGCCGTATTTCTGGGCGTCATAGCTTTCTTCCTCTTGCTCGACCTCTTTGTGTTCCACCGGGAGGCGCACGTAGTCTCCATGCGGGAGGCCGCGACATGGAGCGCGATCTGGGTGGCGATGGGGCTGGCCTTCGGAGGGCTCATCTGGCTGTGGTTTGGCCCCACTGCCGCGGGAGAGTACCTGGCAGGCTATCTCATAGAAAAGAGCTTGTCGGTGGACAACGTCTTCGTGTTCGCGCTGATATTCTCCTACTTTGCGGTGCCGGCTGCCTACCAGCACAGAGTGCTGTTCTGGGGAGTGGTGGGTGCCATCCTCATGCGCGCTGCGTTCATCGCCGCGGGAGCCGCCCTGCTGGAGTCCTTCCACTGGATAATCTACGTGTTCGGTGCGCTGCTGGTGGTCACGGGTGTGAGGATGGCTACCAGAAGGCATGAGGAGGTACACCCCGAGCGGAACCCTATCCTAAGGCTGGTCAGGCGCCTCATACCTATGCTGCCGGAGTACAGGGGTCAGAAGTTCTTCATCCGCGAGGGCGGCAGGTTGTGGGCCACGCCGCTGCTGGCGGTCCTGATAGTAGTGGAGACCACCGATGTCATCTTCGCGATCGATTCCATCCCGGCGATCTTCGCGGTCACTCGCGAGCCATTCCTGGTGTTCACCTCCAACGCCTTCGCTATCCTGGGTCTGAGGGCACTCTACTTCCTCCTCGCAGGGATGATGCATCGGTTCGTGTACCTGAAGTACGGCCTGGCGGGCATCCTGGTGTTCGTCGGCGCTAAGATGCTCCTGAGCGATATCTACAAGGTGCCTATCTGGATCTCTCTGGCGGTGATATCCGTCCTGGTGGGGGTATCGGTGGTGGCCTCCCTGCGCGCCACACGGAAGGAACCTTCCGAGCCCGTGTACGAGCACAGCTAATCACCCCACTTTTTCTCAACCCTCCCTATACCCCTGGTCCACCCTAGCGGTGCGGCCAGGGTGTATGCTGTGAGGGTCGGGCGTACAACCGAGGAGGAGACATATGTACGGCACTATAGCCCAGCTGCGGGTGCGGGCGGGCATGGAGGGGACGCTGGAGGCGCTTATGGAAGGGCAGAGGATGAGGCACAGAGACATACCGGGACACCTGATGTCCTGTGTCCTGCGCTCCGACGCCGATCCCAATGAGTACTGGTTGGTGGCCCTATTTACGGACAGGGAGTCCTATATACGCAATGCCGACAGCCCCGAGCAGGACGAGGAGTACCAGATGCTGAGATCCGTGCTGGAGTCGGACCCCATATGGCACGACGGTGAGGTGGTGTACACTGACACAGGCAGAACCTAGCCCAACAGCCTGATCACGACCTTGCCGAAGTGCCTGCCGCTCTCGAGGTACCGGTAAGCCTCCGGAGCCTCTTCAAAGGGGAAGACGCGGTCGATCACGGGGCGCAGCTGCCAGCGTTCGATCGCCTTGTTCATCTCCTCGAAGTCGCGCAAGCTGCCGACGTAGACGGAGTCCACCCGGATATCCTTGTCGTTCCCCTTCGCAGCTTCCAGGTCCCCGGGAGCACCGCTCAACAACCCTACGAGCGTGACGTGGCCTCCTTCACGCGTGGCCCTGAGCGACTTAGGCAGCGTTTGGGCGCCGCCCACCTCCACCACGTGGTCAACGCCCAGGCCGCCGGTGAGCTTGAGCACCTCATCATCCCAGTTGGGCTGCTCTCGGTAGTTGATACCGGCATCGGCGCCCAGCTGACGAGCCCGCGCGAGTTTCTCGTCACTGCTGGAGGTCACTATGACCTTGGCTCCTGCATGTTTGGCGATCTGGAGCGCGAAGATGCTCACCCCACCGGTTCCCAGCACGAGTACCGTCTGTCCGGGCTGAAGTTCGCCCAGCACCATCAGGCTGACCCAGGCCGTGACGCCGGCACAGGGCAGCGTCGCCGCCTCCTCGAACGACAGGAAGTCCGGGATGTGGACCGCGCCCGTCTCCTCGAGCACTACGTACTCCGCCAGCACACCGTCCAGGTCTCCCCCCAGCGCCGATGAGGTCTTGGACTCATCCGGAGGACCATCCACCCATCTCTGGAAGAAGGCACTTGCCACCCTGTCCCCCGTCCGAAAGCGAGTCACTCCCTCTCCTACCTGCACCACTTCGCCGGCGCCATCGGACAGCGGTACCAACGGCAGGCGTGGCGATCCCCTTCTGTAGCTCCCGCGGNCTATAAGCAGGTCGCGGTAGTTGAGGCTCGTGGCATGCATCCTCACCAGCACCTGCCCCGGCGCGGGAGAGGGCGTGGGCCGCTCGACGAGCGTTGGCGTCCCAGCTTGCAGGTCTCTAAGCTCATACGCTCGCATATGCACCCCCTATCCACGGTTAGTATCCCTTCCAGTGTAGGGGTTGGCATCAGCGCCCGCAAGTGCTAGGACCAGAGCTGGGGTGGACGCAGTTGAATGCTCCGCTGGAACTCGGCCAAGGGCTCACCTGTATCGGCATCCACCAGGACGTACACCCTCGATGGTATGGTTTGTACAGGCTGATCCGTCACAGGCCCTATGATTATCCCATCTGCCATGTCCCAGATAACCATCCAGACAGGAGCGTTGTGGATGGATTCTGGCCCGTCGGGATAGGGCTCAAGGGTACGTGTGGCTAGCCCATGCAACGCCCTGGGCTCGCTGTGCAGCGCACCTCCCGGCCTGTTCCTGCTAGCCATTTGGATGGCCTCCTCCCTGCCTATCTTGGGTGGGTCGGGTGCTGGGGAGAGCAGGAGGTCTATGTCCTCAAACAGGACGGGCTCTGTGATGGAGGTAGGGGTGATGCTGGCACTCAGCCCGCTGACCTTCCTGTTATCAGCCCACTCCTCTTGGGAGCGGCTGGGTGAGCCCTCGCTCTCGTTCCCGGCTCCAGCCAGCACCGCATAAGCCACAAGCACCAGGGCCATCGAGACGGCCAGGGCAACTGTTCCTGCCAGCAACCTGCTTAACCTGCGCACCGTGTACTCCTCCTTGCCTACCGCCTGTCGTCGAAGGTCCAGTACTCACTTTGGAAGGTGCCCTCCACACACCTGCTGTTTGGAACGTAGTGGCTGAAGGCCCCATCCCTACATCGGCGCGGTGGTCGGTCGCTATGCC
>Ga0065724_100132_pt1 | contig 32430 bp, 22 predicted proteins | sample TheenrcSG05JP960_FD_59111 | JGI IMG/M metagenome (GOLD analysis project Ga0065724, IMG submission 59111) | Thermophilic enriched microbial communities from mini bioreactor at UC Davis - Sample SG0.5JP960 | ecosystem: Engineered > Solid waste > Grass > Composting > Bioreactor | place: USA... | reverse complement strand
CTGCCCATTGCAGGCTGTCCTCGTTGAACCAAGAATCCCACCGGCTTTAGCCGTGGGAGTGTCAACAGGCCATTAATCTCCCAAGTGTCCGCTGGATATACCGTGAGCAGTATACTGGTTGCGTGGAGAAAAAGGCGCGAGACGTGCTTGCAGCCGGCAACCAAAAGCACTGCCTATTACTGCTGAGGGCGTTGCGCAGAAAGCTTTTGTGCTCCCAGGTGGGGATGGCTGTGCCCCTAGCGCTAATCATAATCCTACTTTTTGTCGGCATCGCTTCAGCTTTGGTCGCTGAAGCGATCGACAACGTGTTTGCCGAATCGCGGGACATTGCCTCACGCCGCGCCGATGAGGCGGCAGAAGCTGGCCTTTCGATTGCGATCGCCAAGGTGCAGCGGCAAGGCTCCACGCAAGGGCCCTTGCCGGCCGAAACCCCGAGCTCGCTTGACGAAAACATACCGCAAAGCACGCTCGGCGATCCTTTCAACGAGCTTTCCGTCAGCATCAAGTTTTTGTCGGATTCGGCGTCTCTCAGCAATTGTCAGCCAGGCTTCCCGGTAATAGACAAGGTAACGCGGCTGATCAATGTTACTGCTAGCTACAACGTCGGTAGCATAGTCCGCACTCGTCAGCGCAACCTCTGCTTCCAAATTGTGCCACGGGCCTACGCGATGGCGCTAACGGTAATCGGGTCTGGTGTGCCGGCAAGCAGCCCTGCGCTCGCGCTGAAAAACAATGCACGCCTTTATCTTCCGCCCTACTATGTCAACCCAAGCGCCGCACGCGGTGGTGACATGTATGTCGGCGGTAGGGTCGCGATCGATACCAATGCGGGCATCAACCGTCGCGACACCAACAACGCTTCAGTATACGACTCGTTGTTTTTGCCGCAAGGGGCTTTTTCACCGCCCCAACCCAGACCGAGCAACGCCTACGGCGGCGTACCGTTCGGGCGGATGTGGCTAGCGCCTTCGCGCCCCCCGATCCAAGAAATGGCAGATGCCGCAACCCCACCACCCCCACTAGCCGCCAATACGATCTTGCCGAACGACAGCGACGGCATTGTCAATCTCTTTACTTCGCCAACTCTGGGCAGCTCGGCGCTCGCTGCCCCGAGCACTATGCCAAACATATTCCCTAGCGCCCTACCTGGCTCAGTGGATACTACCCAAATCATTCGCGTCGCAGCCCAGCGCAACACCGCACCGAACAACCCTGCTGCGCTGCAACAACTGCCGAATCGCGCCTATATCACCAGCATCTCTCAAGCGCAAAACATTCTCAACAGCGGCAGTACGCTTTACGGCGTGATAGCTATCGACTGCCGTAGCGACGCTCTGGCGGGCGGAAACGCAACCCTAACCCTGAGCAGAGATGTAGTGATCGAAGACGGGACGCTGTTTATCCAGGGCTGCGATCTGAACCAGGGGCCTTACAACATTACGATCAAGCGTCGCTTCCGCCCGGATCAGCCGGTTGCGGGCAGCAGCTTGTACAACAACACCTGTACGCTGCTTTCCTCGGTCGATCCGGTGCCGTTCCGTTTCAGCGGCTCGGCGTCTAACCCCGACCCGACCTCTTGCCTATGGCGCTACCCAGCCTTGATCATCGCTCCTGCTGGGCCGGTCGGCCGTTCCGCGTTAGTGGGCGGGAATCTTAGCGCTACTGGCGGCAAGCTTTTTGTCGCCGGCGACGTTTTGATCTACGGCAACTATCAAAACTTGGCCGCTAGCCCACCAGCAGCAGGCGATTCGCCATCCGTTATCAAGGGCGCCATGGCAGTGAACGGCTCATTGGTTACCAACACCCCGCTTGCAATCACTTGGACCCCGTTCGCTTCGTTTGCCTTCTTCGACCCCGATTCTCCCGGCCGTTGGTCTGTACGCTTCCGCGGTGCGCGCCTACCGGCCACGCCACCGCAGTTGAGCGCGCTGAACAAGGTTGTCGATAGCTCGCAGTCCAAAGCTACGATTACATGGAATATTACCGGCAACTATGATTACGTTGAGTGCACCTACAATGGCGCCCCGTTCAGCCCGTGCGATCAGGCGCCAAACGGCAAGGCAGTGATCAACTATACGGGGAACAACAATACCTTCCAGGTAACGGTATACGCTACCCTCATGAAGAATAACGGCAACGGCCTGCGTTTTGTGTCGGTCGGCCCGCAATCAATCACGATACCTTGAGAGCCAGCTTGCGTTTTTTAGCTGTTCTTGTTTGTTTCACTTGTCTATCCTCCCGCTTTCTCTACCCGCGCCCACTCTGCGCTCATTACCTGCGCCCAAAGCCTACCTGCGCCCACAACTCGCCCATGTGGGCTAGTTGTCAGGTTTGATTGTTAACACCAGGGGCGACGTAGCGGTTTTTGCAACACCAAGGACGACGCAACAGTTTTTGCAACACAAAAAGTGACTCAATAGTTTCTTGCGACAACAGAGGCGACGCAAAAGTTTCTTTTTTTTGATACACTTTGTATCGTAGCCTTTGCGATAGCTCTTTCTACTAGTGGCGGCTGTGCTTAGCATAAATCACTATCCAGCCCTTGTCAGTGCACAACATAACGACAAGGGATGAAACCCATTACAAATTCTTGTCTAGGTCGTTGAGACTTACTTTCGGCGAGCAATCGACAATAGCAATTAACGAGTAAAGCACTTAATAGCATCGGACGGCAAAATTGGTCCGCACCTTTCTTTGACCTTGCTCCAGTCGTTCTTTGTTCTCAACAGATGGGCAGGCGCCGGACTTAAAGCGACAACCGCTCACAGCGGCATAACCATCGCCGCAGTCCGCCAAGCTAGGAGCTAGAAGAGGTCGCCTAGATCTGGGATATCTGCGGCAATGGTTGTGTAGCGCACCGAGCTTTGGCGCACCTCTTCCGGGGTGAGTGGCGATTTTGAGTTATAGGGCTGACCGATGCGGTGGGCTTCAGGGTCGCGAAACTTAGCAATGATCGTAATTACTTTGTACAGACGCGGTTTAGTTGTGTCTTGCCAATTGTTCCAGTACACATACACATACAAAACGGTACCGTGTCTTTTTACGGAGCCGGTGTCATAGCAAAGCGCTGGATCAGCGCACTTTATGGCGTTTACAAAGGACGTGGCGTCGGCGAAGTTGCGCTCCGGCGCTAGTTTGCCCCAGCGTGGATCGTAGGGGTCGGTGAGCGCAGGTGTACCGCTCGGTGCAAAGACCATGCGCCCGCTATCTCGGCAATACGAGTTTGTGGCGGTTTTTAGTGGGCAGACGGCGCCCGCCCAGTCCGGATCGTTTTGAAAAGTGGTATCTACCCAAATTTTGTCGAAGGGCAGAGACTTGAGCTTGGCCGCCTCTTGTTGTGCAGCTTCTAGTGCTCGCTGGCGGGCATAGTTGTATTGCTCGGTGCCGACCGAAGCACCCATTGCTGCCGCCATAATCAAAAGTCCAGAAAGCAAAAGAAAAGCGCCGATCATAGCTTCGACGATACCAAAACCTCTATCGTCTTGAATCGATCTGCGAATTGTGGCTAAGAGTTTTTGTTGAGCTTTGTTCGTTGGCATACTTATCTACTCTTCTACATTGTAACTTGAGTGGGAGTCCGCAAGCACAAACCGGCCGGCTAACCACAAACATTACAACGAACCATACGCTCCCGCAAGTGAAGGGCGAAGAGACGACAAAAGATTTGAGAAGAGATAGCAAAGAGGCCGAAAAGATGGCGAAGAGAGGCAGCGAATGTAGTGAAGATGGTTTCTTTAGCAGCTTGTAGGTTATACTACACTTATAGAGTTGCAAAGTTCTATGGCCCTAAGGTGTAGACCAGATAAATTCACGGCCTGAAGCGCGAGGCGGGGGTATTGAATCATATCATGGCAACGCAAGAAAAACCACAACAAAATCTCTCAGCCCCCTCAGACCAGAGCCCGCAAAATATATCGGCAGCGCCAATCGCTGGTGTGGTCGCCGACAAAAGCCCTTCTACGGAGCAAGTATCAGCGCGGTACGCTGAGCTCAAGGAGCTTTGCGAGCACACGCTTGAGCTCAACAATCGCGGTGCCTACACGGTGCCGTCGCCACTCACCTACCCTCATCAATGGAATTGGGATTCGGCGTTTGTGGCACTCGGGTGGCTGGAAATTGATCCGGGCCGAGCGTGGCGAGAGTTAGAGACTTTAATGGCCGCACAACAACCTAACGGTATCGTTCCACACCTCATCTACGCAACACCACCTGCGTTCGCAGATCTTATCGTGCGCCTCAACAAGGCGCCGTTGCTGCGACGCATCACACCGCTGATGGTGGGTCGCAACTACTCGCCTTCGCCTGCTAGGTGGGGGTGGCAGCGCGGTGGCGACGGAAGATTTTGCTCGGGGATCACCCAGCCACCCTTTGCCGCCACCGCCGTGCGACTGCTATTCGAGGCCACAGGGGACGAAGCGCGGGCCCGCCAATTTTTACCCGCGCTTACGCGCTGGCATGAGTTTCTTTTAACAGAGCGCGATCCACTGGGGATTGGGGAGCCTGTACTTATTCATCCCTGGGAGTCCGGCAGAGATAACTCACCAGAATGGGATGCGCCCTTAAACAGATTGCGGTCGGAGGTATCCTCTGTCCCACGTCCGGACCATAACCACGTTGACGCGTCAGAGCGGCCTAGCAACGAACATTATCAACGATACTTGACATTGCTGAAAATCGGCACACGCCATAACTGGGGTCAGCGCTGGCTTGCTCAGCAAGGACCGTTTCGGGTGCTTGACCCCGCCTTCAGCGCGATCTTAGCGCGTGCCTGCCTTGATCTATCTTGGCTAGCCTGTGAGCTAGGAGAAAGCTCTATTGCCTGGAACGAGGAACGGCGAGCTGAAAGATTGATAAGCGCTTTGTGTTCCCGCATTGGTAGCGATTGTATGCTACGAGTGGTTGATCTTGCCACCGACACAGAAAGCGACGCCCTGACATGTTCTAGCGCCCTTGCGCTGCTTATCCCGCTTTTGCCGGACACAACGTTTTATGCCCTTGAAGAGGCAGTTGTTCGGGGTCCGCTTGCCAGTCGCTTTGGGGTGCGGTCTTTGGCGCGCGACGATGAGCGGGCGAGCCCACGCTGTTACTGGCGTGGACCGGCGTGGACTAACATTACCTGGTTGTGCGCGCTAGGGCTGAAAGACCGCGGCCGGCAACACACAGCGGCGTTCCTGTCCGAGCAGATCCTAGAAAGCGCGCTGGTCGGCGGGATCCGCGAGTACTTCGAGCCAGAAAGCGGTGAGGGTCTCGGCGCGCAAGATTTCGCTTGGACTGCCGCCCTGTGTTTACGAGAACTCGGCCCCCACAGTATGCGTTACAGCCCTGCAAGCTATTAGCATACTAATAGATCGCTACAAATCGCTTAAAGGCGGTCAAGGCAGCGGAATTGATTAAAGCGCCGGTTTCCTGTATATTGATTGTGTGGCCGGTTTGTTGCTTGCAAGAGGCGATTACCCCACCTCTCCTAGGCTTTTTGCTGCAGTGAAAAGCAGTAAAGGTAAGGTTGTTAGTGAGGGGTCGCCCGAACCACGGATTGGTTATAAAGCGGATCTCTTCGAGGCCCTGGCGCCCGTAGAGCAATCTTTGTGGCCAAAGCCTGTAGCTGTTAACATTGCCAACTTGATATTGAACGATTACGAAGAGTTCGTTGATGGTGCTTTGTGCGACGGCGCTGTAGTCGCGGATCTCTTATTGCGCTTCTCGTGCGAACTAACGTTTAAGGACACTGCCATCAGAAAGGTTTACCTAAGATTTTTTCCAAAGGAGTTTACTCCCTTTAAGTCTCCGGCATTTAACGTATGTAGATATTGTTGCAATCAGATAGATTCACTGGAAAACGAGCCCCTTAATTTCAACAAGGCTTTTAGAAAGGATAAACATGTTTACAAAATTAAGCCTACATTTTACAAACACTACCCCGATCATTTAACGCTCTGCTTGTCGGCATCTAGCCTGCTGGTCGGCAGCGGTGTCCTGCAAGATAACCAGCCGCAGACAAAGTTCAAGGCTGCTAAGAAGATTATCTTGCCGCAGCTTGATTTAGCCGGAATAAAAAGTTTATTGGAAGATAATGGCGTTCATCAGTGTCGGGATTGTCTAGTTAGCTTTTATGATGTGTTGGCTTTTAGTCTCTACTTTATTGGGCTTCTATATGAAAAGTCAGGATTGAGCGGCACCAGCATCTCTACATATTTCCGCAGCTACACGCAACAAACAAAACAAGAATGGCTGCAAGCGTTACAACGACATGGCTCCGTTTTACCAAAAGATGTTGCTCAAAAGTTTTATGCCCTAGGAATTATTAGCGAAAAATACATTAAAGTAACCTTACAAGATCTGCCGGAGTACTTGCGCCCATTGGTTTTTTTGTTGTTCACAGAGCAACAAAAAAACAACGCTACTTTTGTTGAGGGCGGATCTTATCTTACTAGTATACAAACTTATTTGGAGTTTAAAGTACCTAAGGTAGACGGTGATAAAAAAGATGATCTAAAACTGTGTGCCAGAGTGCCGATAGTTATAAGTATGCCAAAGAAAGTATTAGAAGACAAAACAAACATTTTTACCTTTAGGTATGCAAAAGACGTGCCGTATAACAGCTCTTGGTCAAAAGACACGCTGTCAAATCACTGTATTACACTGATCAACATCAGGAACCAGGTGGCACAGTCTGGTTTTATACCACATTTTGTTAAGTCAGATAGTAAGTTTGGAGTTTTAGACCCTCCCTATCGGTACTTAAGTCGGCGTCACCACAAAATCATCAAAGAAGCAATTCAAAGCATGCGGCCGCGTACGATAATGTTGTGGAAAAGGGTTATGGAGTCGCCGACGATATCTACTAGGCTAAAAGAATTTTTGTTGAAACAGACATTTACAATTGAAACTAGGGAAAAAAGTAAAAGCAAAGAAAAGAATCAAAAGCAAGGCACAAAGAAAACAGTTCACCTAATGGAACTGTTTATACCTTTTATCATCGAAGGTCCTGGCGGAGCGTATATGGTGCGCTTGGTTCCGCGCAGTCATTACGAACGCAGCCGTGTCATGGAGCTGTTTTGGGAATTTGAAGGCGGCCCAAACGGATTGCATATGTTGTTGGGCGAAGATCACGCTGATAAAGCGGTTATGTTTATTCAGTTGCCCGGAAAAGCACCACGATGTAGCGTGGTAGAAAGCTGGCGAAACTACAACAACATGGCCTTTTTGTCAGACTTGGGGCTAAAAAATGGTCCCCCGAAAAAAGAAATGAGCGAAGGCAGTTGTCTACAGAAATGGCGCGCATTGGCAGCACAAGGTAAGCCATTAGCGCAAGCTTGGGGGGGCGCGGATGTAAAGTCTTTGCTAGCGGATGTACTGTCGGAATACAGAGAGTTTGAGGTGCTGCCCTACCGCCAGGCGAAAACAGGCAAAAATGATGCGGACTAGCGCCAGACCCAAATAAGCTGACGGCGCAATCAAGCAGTGGTACTGCTAATCTGGTAGCTTACGGGCTCGGAATCAAGCCACAGCCCCACCTGGATGTCCCAGGCACCCAAAAGGCCCTCTTCTGCTACTCGTAACAGGGCGGTATGCGTTGCTTGACAGAGGCGTAGGGCGAACGCTAGCGGCAGGTCAGGGTGACGCGCGATAGCTGCCATTAGCTGTGCCCCAGCGTCAAGCGTCGCACGCTCAGGCGAAGCCCCTACACCGAGCGTCGCGATCACCTCACGATCGAACAGCAAAGAGCAATCGACCTCCCAGCGTTTGGCTTCCGGCAACCAAACGGCCCGGCTAACCATCAGGCGCGCGCTCCTGGTTGCGGGGTTGTTACTTGTGTCTTGGCTTTGCAACACTCCAACCATTCTATAACCTCCTGTTTTTTTGGTTTGTTTTGCCCTCCTCGCTCTAGTCTAAGATTGGGCTTGTCATGCCCGGTGGAGGACTCGAACCTCCACGCCCTTACGGGCAACAGGTCCTAAGCCTGTCGCGTCTACCAATTCCGCCAACCGGGCGCTTTCCTATACCCCCCTATATTATAGCGCACGACAGTGTATTGCTTGTATACCACACCACACGCTCATCCTTAAAATCGCCTCTAAAAGCCAAAGATAGTTACAATTCTAGTTGCTAGACTTGGCCGGTGGACAACTAAAATAAATAAACAATGTTAGCGTCGTTTTTTGCAATTCTAACAGGCTTAATTATGGGTAGCGGCGATTTTTGCGCCGGTGTTTTGTCGCGCCGGCGCAACCAGCTTTTGGTGTTAGCGGTATCGAGCTACCTTGCCTGTTTGATGGCGCTAGCGGTGTGGTTGCTGGTAGATCACAATCTGCCGCCGATAACGAACGTTATCCTGCCGATGCTAGGTAGCGCTGGTGTCATTGGCCTCGGGTTGGCTATGGTTTATCGGGCAATGCGCAATGGATCGATTGGCAACGCGACGGCGATTTCCGCTTGCGGGGCGGCATTGCCGGTAGTCGTTGATTTCGTAACGGGCAACATTCATTTGACAGCGGCGCTGGTTTTGTTGATGGTGGTCGCTGGTGGGGCGCTGTCAGTAGCCGAAGAGGGGTCGAAAGCTGCTGTGCGAGACTCTGCAATCGCAGCGATCAACTTCGGTTTAGCGTACATCTTTCTACGCAAGCTGTATGAGCATGGCCATATATTTTTCTCGCTAGCTGGCGTCAAGTTCTTTATGGGGACAGGCGCGACCCTGGCGTATTTTCTGCAGATCCGCTTCAAAACCAACCTGACGACATCTGATGCGTCGCCCACAACTAGCCACGATGGCGCCAAGAGCGACTGCCACAACCGCCAGGGAAAGAAAGATGTTGTAGCGAAAAGGGGCCGCACCACGAGGGGCTGCACCACAAAGATACGCTTACTACGAATAAACATCTTCGGCAAGCAAGAACGAAGGCAGGGATCTGAAGGCGGCGATGATATGTTGACCGTGGGGCAGGCAGCGCGCCTTCTAAACATTTCGCCCACGCGGCTTCTTCTCTTGATGAAAGAAAAGAAGCTCGGCTATAAAATGGTCAATTCTCATAGACGCGTGCCGGTCAGCGAAGTTCTCAAATATCGCGAACTTCAGCGCCTCTCGCAAGTAGTCGAGTGGCCCACAGACCGCGATGGTGGCTATCAGCAACCGGAAGAACAACGTCACAGATCTTGCGCGCAACAGCCTTTGGGCGCAAAGACGCGGGGTCTAGCAAAGCGGCTTTTGTCGTCGCTAGGGCTGTATGATTGGCAGGGCAAGGAATGGGCGCTCGTGGGCACGGTTGCTGCATGTGAGGCCGTGGCCGGGGCGTTTTTGGCATACGCGCTGCTTGGTACAGTCACCGGAGCGGCAGCAGCTCTAACGGCCGTCTACCCGGCGGCCTCGGCAATTCTCGCCCTGTTGTTCGCGGGTGAACGCCTCAGCGCCATTAACTACTTTGGTATGTTGCTTATTATAGTCGGAATTATCGGGTTTTCTGTCGTTTAATTATCAAGGAGCGCAATTGGCGCTATAATACTTATGAGCCAATAGGCTCACTGAATCAACCGAGAAAAGACAAAGAAAAGGAGAGTAAGTAGCGATGGTAAATCAAGTTATGATTTACGGCCGTCTCACCGGAGACCCCGAGTACCGCGAGCTATCAAGCGGTACCCGGGTAGCCAACGTATCCATTGCGTACAACGACAACGTTAGAGGGGATGATAGGGTACACTTCTTTAACGTTGCCGCGTTCGGCTATCTAGCCGAGCGGGTGGCAAAGGGACTCAAAAAGGGAGACGCCGTTCTTGTAATCGGATCCCTCTCCCAGCAGCGCTGGGAGGATAAAGAGGGCAATCGCAGATCCGCTGTGCGTATTAACGCACAGCGGATTGTGAAGTCCGCTTACTACGGGGCGGACAATAATAAGAAGCAGCCATCGAGCTCTTCCGAATCTGCGGAAGGGTTCGACGATTGGGCTGAGCCCTCGACGGAGGTATCAGCCAGTGATGAGGTTCCCTTTTAACTAGGGTGACCTCATAGCCCTGGTTCCCCAAGCTTATATCATAGCTTGGGGAACCAGCGTGCCAAGATGCTAAGATAGAAATATGGCGAAGGGCACCGGCACTGTATACGAATGTACAAATTGCGGCGCAACATCTGTTCGTTGGTTTGGTAGGTGCCCGCGCTGCAATGAAGGGACGCTAGCGGAAAAGCGCACTCCAAACGAGGGCGTCCCCGGTTTTGGGTCTCGCCGACAGCGCCCAGAGATTGTTGATTTGTCAAGCTTCAAATCCCTCGGTGACAACGACCCGGGTAGCCTTGACGAGCAGCGCATCGGCAGTGGTTTGATTGAAGTAGATCGCGTGCTCGGAGGGGGTTTTTTGCCGGGCGAAGTTACGGTTTTGACCGGAGAGCCTGGCGCTGGCAAAAGCACGATTGCTAGCCAAATTATCGCCGCCCTGGCTGAAAGTGGTATGAGCTGTGCATACGTGTGCGGCGAGGAGTCGCCAGCCCAAGTAATGGCCCGTATGCAGCGACTGGGCCTTAAAGATAGGGCGAAAAACATTCTTGCCGTACCAGAAGCTGAGCTGTCGTATGTGGTTTCTGCGATTGCCGCGCACGATTTTGTCGTTATCGACTCTATCCAAATGGTGTATGCGCGTGAACTTGATACACTGGCCGGCAACACCGCCCAACTCAAATACACCACCAACGCTATCTACCGCCAGGCCAAAGAAAGCGGCTGCATAGTTGTGTTGGTGGCGCACGTCACCAAAAGCGGCGAACTTGCTGGCCCCCGTCATTTGGAGCACATGGTTGATCGCGTACTGATGATCGAGGGCGATCGCACACAGTCTTTGCGTATCCTTCGCGCCCCCAAAAACCGCTTCGGATCCACGGACGAGGTGGGACTCCTGGAAATGACCGAAAAAGGCCTCAAGGATGTCCTGGACCCCTCGCAAATGCTACTAGAGGAGCGGCCGGACGCCCAAGCTGGCTCTTTGCTGTGCCCGGTGCTTGAGGGCAGCAGGCCGTTGATGGTCGAGGTCCAGGCGCTGGTCGTTCCGAGCCCCTTGCCAACACCAATCAAGCGTTGTCGCGGCATTGAACGGGCTCGTTTTGACCTTTTGTTAGCGCTTACAAACCACCAGATGCCTGAGCTAGGTTTGGCCGCAAAAGACGTTTACTTGAACGTTGCCGGTGGCCTTTTTGTTCAGGACCCAGCAATCGATTTAGCTGCTGCGCTAGCTATCCTAAGCGCAGCTAAGCGGTTGGCAATCAAGCCAACGGTCAGTGCCTTTGGTGAGCTTTCCCTGTTGGGGCGATTGCGCCGGGTTCGTGAACCCAAGCGACGAATCCGTGAGGCAGCAAGGGTCAGTAGCGATGCAGTAATTTTAGCGCCAGCGAGCGCGGTTGACAGATGTGACCAAACGCTTGTGCCATGCGTCACCCTACGCCAGGCTTTTATCGAGCTCCAGCGTTGTGGAGCTGAAGATTGATAGGCCGCGCCAGTTGGTTGCCTGCCAGGCAATAAAGTTCGCGGGAGCAGCTCCCGATGGGACGGGAAGTCTGGGCTTTAATCGACCTTGAAAAGCTGCATTAAACTCGTTGCGCAAGTATTCGGTATTGACCGGAGCTTTGATGCCACCAACCACAAAAGGCTGTTCGCGTAGCTGGCGCAAATAAGAACTTTCCTTTACCAAGGAGAGCCGGGGCAGAAAAACATTTTCTGAGCAGCGGCATAGCAAAGGGGGTTTATACAAAAACTTCTACCACCACTACCGCGTTTTGTTCGGGTTATTTCATGGTATTCTACGATCTTAGTCAATGCTATGTTCGTGGTCCTAGCGAACAGTAAACAAGTAGCGGTTTGTTGATTTGTTGCGGAAGCACGCTTTCTCGTGCGCTCAATAGATTCTCTGTAGAGGGAGCTTGATACGGCTAACTAACTTACCCCGATCATATAAGCTTTTAAGCGCATTGTCTTTAGAGTTTTTGTTTTTCATAAGCGCCTCTAAACGAACATTGCAAATAATCTTGGGCGGCAGACTCTTAGACCAAAGAATCAATTTCAACTCCATGGGCTGGTAGTATGAGCTATAAACTGCATCATCTTCTCGCCACGAACCAACTATATCACGCCTTAGAAGGCCGGTGAAAGAAGTGTCTACCCTAAAACTATCAAAGATAGCAAGCCCCCTCCAGTCGCCTTGCTCCTGAATTAGCAAGGGAATGCCAAGCTCCACCAATGGTGTGTTTCGAACTCCCTTTCTCCGTCTTTGTGGATCGAGCAGATCCTTTTTTAGTTGGTCTGGCACGTTCGGATCCCCAAGAACTTTAGACCACTGCGCGGCAACACGCGCCTTTATGGTGGCACACGCACGCTCCATCGCAGACTCCGTATTAGGTAGGACTCAGGTAACGCTTTTTAGCCTCAGCAGCTCTTGTGGGTGAAGGCGTTCAAGCCTACGGAACGTCCAAAAAAACTCGACAAAAACATTTCTCAACTGGAGGTTCTGCTCACTTACATCAACCTGGTTATTTTGCTCTCCTCCTATGCTGGCCCGGTTAAACGGAAAGCCCACCAACTTCACTGGTATGTTTACGTAGTGCCTGACACCATCCTTCACCACACAAGGCTTTAATACCGAGAGCTTGCTATGCGCTATCAAATAGTGCAATTTTTCTCTTATTGTTTTGGCGTCGATGGCACAATTGCTATGGTGTAGTTCGCCAAAAGCTGGCTCTTGATTGACATACCTAACTGCAATGGTTCCATTCTGCTGAACTTCTTTTTTGGTGTCTTTTGCCTCTTTTTCAAGAAGCTCCAGGAAGATACTATTAATCGGCTTTTTCTCGGGCTCCAAACCACTAAAAGCGGAATATGACATAACACAAATTGACTCGATAAGATCTGACAAAGAATAGTAACAGTTTTTGCATGGAGGGATTGTGCTCTGAACGAGCGAGCTAACCGCCGCAAGGTCAAGGCGAGAAAGCTTAATTGGGTTATTTAGGTTTCGCTGTCGTGTACCGGGTGGTATGTAGGCACACCACCCATACAAATTGATGCTTGGCAAAGGAGCAAAACTAGAATAGATTGGGGCGCTAGGGGTTCCGCGCAAGCTCTGTAGAAACTTCTTGGTTGGTGTATTGGGGTCGAGAAAGATATCGCGGTGCCCCTTAATTAAAAGCAAAAACCGTCCGGTGGTGCGCTGGTTTCCTATAACCGCGGATATATCAGTGAAATGTACAGGAACGTGATTAGTTTCTTTTTGTGGGTCCGCTTTTTTTAACCAGCTCTTGAAAATTTTAGACGTTTTTTCTCCTAAATCATATTTCTGACCCAAACATTCGTCGCATGCCCAAGTTAAATAGGGTCGATGGCTCCCGAAGACTTTGCGCCAAAGCGGCTCCTTATTCTTGACTAAAAAGCTGAAATGAAATTGAAAGTACACGTGCCCAGATGCGTCAGGGGCGCAGAGGTTGCTTTTGATCTTATTGCGAAGGTCTTCTGTTAATCCATCAAGCACGTCAAAGTCCGCAAGTAGGGTACTTTTCGGTGCCAGCCCTCGGGAGTACTGCCGGTGTGCTCGGCCAGGTTGTATTACGACTTGCTGCTTCTGTTGTCGAAAGAATGACAGCAAGAACATCAGGAAAAGGCATGCTGTTGTTCGTAGAGGAATCTATACTGACCCTAGCTATATTTGTTGCACTGGTTAATTAGAGCACTTGAGTGGCGGTTACATATATGTCTCAAAACGATCAGCACACATACGCACCACTGTCTACTACCCAAGGCACGGCGACTTCTAGGCGGCCCTGGCTAATTGTGGTCGGGGGCAATATAGGCGCANGGAAAACCACTATTGCAAAACACACCCTCAGCAACCTAGGCGCCGATTTTGTTCCCGAAATCTACGAAAACAATTTTTTGGCGCAGTGCATAGAAAGGGGTCAGCACGGTTTTGAGGCCCAGCTCTGGTTTGTCGTTGATCGTTTTCGCGCGGTGTTAAACGGTCTGCGATCGAATAGAGATGTTGTGATGGTAGATCGTCATGTATGGGACACAAAAGCTTTTTCCGAGGCGCTATACCGTAAGGGCACCATTGACGCCGAGCAGCGCGACACACTTTTTGCAGCTGCCGAGGTGTTTGAGGAATTTTTGGGTCCAATTGATTGTTATGTGCTTATCAACACAGAGCCGGAGTTTTGTCTTANAAACATTGCAAAACGTAACCGCGGGCAATGGGAAGCGCGCTGGATTAAAAGAGACTATTTAACGCTGATAAAGTCAGCGCACGAGGACCTATTACAAAGCCGTCCTCCCCGGGCAAGACACGTCATTGTGACCAAAAACGATTTTGGCTTATCGCCAGAGGTGATTGCAGGCGAGCTGCTTGAGCAAATTGAGTCTTTAATGAAGGCAGACAGGGAGCGTTATAACGCAGATAAAAAGGGTGCGCATAACGGTGACGCTTTAGACGTTGGTGCCGCGCCCTTGCTTGGTGCTGCCCTTTCTGATGGTACCAACAACCCCTCCGCCGGTGATATTCAGGCAAAAGCGGTGGGCGAGCTCATCTCAAACACCACAATCTATAATGGACAGATGATTGTTGGGGTCGGGGGGAACATCGGAGCAGGCAAAACAACCGCGATCCAGAACCTTAGAGAACTAATGCCTAGTCTGGTTGTTGTAGGCGATGAAATCTTCGCGCACAATCCATTTTTTGGGCGCCCTGAGAGAGAAAGCGAAAGCCAAGTTTATTTTGCTTTAGAGCGCACTAAGGCGTTTTGGCGCGCTGCAACCAGCCGCTACGACCTGCGCGCCCCGCTTTTAGTTGATCGCACGATGTTCGATAACCGTGTTTTTATCATCGTTGCGTATCGACAGGGCCTTTTAAGCGACGATCAGCGCGACCTGCTGCTTGACCTCAATCTCTCATTAGAGGAGATATTGCCCCCACAAGATCTGTACATTTACCTAAACGCACACCCTGAGCGCTGCATTGAAAGAATCAAAAAGCGCGGACGAAAGGAAGAACAGCGGCTGACAGTCAGCGACCTAAAAGAAATAGGAAACGCTTTTGAGAGCTTAATTAACGATCGCCGGCTTGCCCCTAGGGCAGGTCGGGTTGTAGAAATTGATGTTAATGATGCCTCGCCGATGGTCGTCGCACAAAAGATGATGACTGAGATAATGAAAGTGCGTTCGCAACATTTTTTCGTACAAGAAGTGTAGGTGTGATACAGCAAGCGTGTCCGTCTCTGGAAGGAAGTTGGCTAAATTGGCTCTCCCACACACGTCTGGCTGCCTTTTAATGGATGCTGCAGTCTTTGGCAGAATGGCCGACAGTAACAGGCAACCTCTCTCACAAACGGACTTGGCTGATATATTACAGGTGTGCTATTGGACTAGCGAGTTTTGGCGCTACTTGTTTGGCCGGGTCTTAGATTTACTTGGCTGTCAGAAGGCTTGGGGGCTCATCAGCCACTAACCTTTAAAACTGTGTTATTTGTTAACCTGCTCTTTGGGAACAAAAAATATTGTGTAGACCCGGCTTGTAATTTAGCGAACAGAGAAGGTATAAGCCTTTAACTACTGCTTTAGTCCCAAGAGAATTTAGGCGCCAAAGACTTATTTGACAAACTGAGTATGTGAGATTGCACCATTGGCTGCAACAGCAAGGTCGCCCGCGCCCCCAAAACCAATACTCGCGCCGCCCCTATCAAGAAATCTTGGAAGGTCCGATACCTGCGCTTGAAAAAGGTGTTCCCAAGTATCGGCGCTATCGACAGGGCGTGCAGCCACGGCAACCGGGCGACGGCAAAGGCAAAAAGATCGCCGTAGTTGGTGGAGTTCTGTTGATATTAGCTGCGGGAGCATTTTACGTTCTCAAACCTAGCCCGCGCCCAGCGCCTCCACCGATCAAAATTCAGGCGCCGCCACCGCCTCCGCCGGCTAAGGTTGCGAACACCTATGTGCAGCGCCCGAATGTTGTCGTACGTTACAACGGCCTTCTCGCCCGTATAGATGTCTTGAAGTTTTCAGGACTAAAAACCAAGACCACCAGGATCACGATGAGCGGCAGTGCACTACGCGATAAGAGCAATTGGTATCGCAAGCCTCTCTCCTGGAAAATTCAAACGCCTAACGAGTTCTTTTTGGCGAGAGATATCAAAGTCGGGATATTAGGAGACACGCGCTTACTAAAGATAACTTGGTTAGTGCCTACTGCCGTGCTCAAGGAAGAGGCACGCATGGTCGTGACTATTCCCCGTCAGGTAGACGCCCAGGGTTCGCTTGTTAACCCCGAACGGGCCCTGTCAATTTATCTCACGCCACGGGTCCGATAGGCCTTGTGTTCCCGAGCGTTTTGTGCTATCTCGGCAGCCACGAGCCCCTAAGCGCTCTATCGCTTGGCTGACCATTCCTTAGCGGTCTATATTACATGTGCAACAGGTGGGTCGCTTTGTGGTTCGATATGTAACAGTTGGGACGCTTTGCGGGTTGATATGTAACAGGTGGACTGCTTTGCGGTTTGTTAGCGTCGAGTTAGAGCGGGATGCAGTGGCCGCGCGCGCGCCGAAGGATGCTGTTGTCGTTGCGACGCTGGAAGAACTGCAGGGTGATGGTTGGTAATTCCTTTAACATTGTGTTCCACGTGTGTTCGTTGTAAATAGACCGTACAGCGCTAAGCCAGCTTCTCGAATAGGCTGCGATGCGCATGCCGGCCGTTCGATCGATGACAAGGACGGGGCAAGATCCTAGTACTGCTATGTTATCTCTTAGAAGTAAAAGCAGGGCGGTAGCTCTTGCGCTGTAGTGATCAGCGAAGGCAAGTAGAAAAACTATCGAGCGGCCACATGCTGGGCTTTCGAAGATGATCGGCAGAGATCCGTATTTAGCTGCTAAAAGCCTTACAATGATGTCTGTCTGACTCGCCGCGCCAATTACATCAAACCTAGATGCCAACAACGAGCGCAGGCCGTGCTGCAGGGTCGCCTTGGACAGCTCGAAGCTGGAAAGNTGATAGGATTTGGTATAGAAATCGATCGCACCGCAGGGCGTAATCTCTTGCATAAGCTTTCTCGCCACCGCCTCGCCGCCCCAGTTGACAAGAAGTGTGATGTTATAAAGGCGTTCGTCCCCACCATTCAAAAAGCGATCTACAAGTGCCCAGTTGTTTAGGGGGTCGGTGGGTTCTCCGCAGTCGTCGGGCGCTTGCGCTGGATCAAGGGGCAACAGAGCGGCGGGAGACATCGCCTCGAAAGCGGGCGAGCTCCAGTAGATCCTAGTGATCTCTGTGATGCGAGGGTTGTGGATAAGAGCATAGATGTCGCGGCGAGCGTCCAGTTGTTGGCGCACAGCCGCCAAAACATGGTGTGCTTTATAAGCGCTGCGCCGCAGAATCTGAATCAGAGAGCGGCCTGGGTAATGTTGATGNATGCACGAACATGACACAGGCTTTTCGCCGAACAAAATCTGAATGTCTGACATCATTGCGGGGGCGGCGATGCTTGGCGGCGACTCCTCAAAATTAAACTCTAAAACTGGTCGCCAATCATCCGCTAGGCTGATGCGCAAGTGCCTTGAACGAAAAGTTACCTGACCGCGCTGCCTACCGCCTTTATACGCCGTTGTTAGCAGTGATTCAGGTGTGGAATTGGCGAAGCCTAGGCGAAGGTGTTGTGCAATGGCGCGGCACGAACTGCAAGACAGGACGGTGTCCATGAAATAATTTGGCACAGGAATAAACACACGGTCTACTTGTTTTCTCAAATCCACCGCCAAGGCCTGCGATTGGCAGGCTTGTTTGGTGTAATTTTTTGCAGCGATAATTAACAATCGATAAAGTTTATTGCGTAGGGCCCGAATGAGCTCGTTATTACTTGGCTCCTTTCGAGAGAGCGAGAAGATAAATGGATATTGGTCGGCGGCGCTCGGCGGCCTTCGTTGGGCAGGCGCGCGACGAACATTTGTGGTATTAGATGTATGAGGTGTAGGAAGAGCGTTCAGCCAACGTTTACCCATTGCCAATGAAGTGTTGCTGCATTTAGCGGGTCAACAGCAACACCCCCCCNTTTTTTCATTGTAGGTTTATGGCAGGGGCTGGCGTGATGCCTTTCGCATCTGTGGCTTGGTGATGGTGGTTTGGTTCAGCGGCGGTTTGCGAACAGCCATACGAGATGTCTATGCCATGCGGGATGTCTATATATCGTCCGCGTATCTCACCCCAAAAGGGGGTGGTTAACACAATGCCTGCCCCCCTTTTTTGAAATCGCAAAGTTTGCACAAGATCGCTCTTTTCTAAAAACTATAGCCGCACTAACATTGAACATAGTCGCTAGTTCCTTGTATAGCCTTTTGTAGAAAAGCTAGCGGTGTGCTTGCAGGAGAGCGGGCGGGGACCAGATCGGCAGCCAAACCAACCGCAATGATGATTAGGGCGCCAGTGCTCCCTGAACTACTACAATAGTAGTAGTTCAACGTGAACGCTATCGGCGAATGTACGAATCAAGCGAAAGTTTGGGGTGCTGGATAGTGGCAGTTGGCTGAAGCAATGAGTTGGTTGAGCGCCAGAGCACAAATGATGGAGCGCGGGGATCCGATTAAGTTGGCCCCTGGCGCAACGTACGAACACTTTGCGCTTTTGGGACAAGGACTGTGCAGCCATCCCGCTCCTACAGTCAAAAGCGTTGGCTTCACAAAGATACCGATCGTAAACCTTTCCGATAGCGAAGTCTTGGTGTGCGGTGTTGCCCTTAGAATCCTTGCATCTCTTATGGGGCCGCTGACCTCTAACCCTGAGCCAGGGAAAGCTCCCAAGCGCTTTCGGTCGTTGGTGATTGATGATAGTTTAGAGCCCGGAGAGGGGCGNCTCTTGGTGCGGGGCGACGATGTTACCGCNNTTGTGCCGCCCGACAGCCACCTTGGTAATTTACGCTCTGAAATCGAAAAAATTNCTGTTGTAGAGGCACCCTTTTTCGTGCCTTATGAAGATGTTTTGCCGTTGACCAGCAAAACAATGTGGCCGCCGTTGCTGCAGATCATAACCGATTGGCTATGGCAAAGAGTAGAGAATAAGTGTGCTCCCTACATCGAGCGTTTAGATATCAAGGAAGTTAGGAAAGCAATTACCGACCGCGTGCACACCGATGTACCTTTGACACAAGTGATCAATGAGCTAACGGAGGACTGGTGGGAGAACAAGTCGAACGAAGAATTGATGATCAATAGAGATTTGTGGCAAGAGTTGGTCGGCGAATTGCGGCGATTGGTCGAGGCAGTAACGGCTGACGACCCAGAAGTAATTGTTCCGGAGAGCGACGATTTCATTTTCCTTAGCGAATCGCATATCTGGGGCGACCCGCTGTTAGCGACAGCGCACCTTCAGGGTTTCGCGGACATTGGGACTACCTTAGGGGGAATGATGGTGTTTGCGCAGCCTAACCGCAACGCAGTACAACTTTTATTGGGTCGAAAAGGAGATGTTGCGCTTAGGCAACTAGAGCATGTTCGTGATATAACCGATGTTGCGAGAGCTTTGCCGCGCGACCGATTTGTTTGGAGCGCGGCGGGGACGACGCCGAAGCTTTTGCCCTCCGAACACGCCAAGGAAGTGTCGGTCCTTTTTACGCGCGATATCGAGCTGCTGGTATGCGGGGTGTCTTATGCACCACAGGCTATGGGCCTCGACGGCGCCAGGGACCTCCTGCGTCTCAAGGCTGCGTTGCGTTTCAACATCGCAGCCGATGAGGCTAACGTTTTTTGGTGGCAAGCTATGACCAGCCATGCATTCGGCATCCGCCTCCACCCCACCTTATATCTGCAACCAGAAGAAAACTTCGAGNTTAAAAAGGCTGCATCGGTGTTGGGAATGGATTTTCTAGGATTCTTTTTGATTTGGTTGGCTGTGGCCAAAAGTTTGGCCGCGAATGCCGGGGAAGAAAGCGCACGGGCACTAGTTGCCTACGAGCACGAACTCAAAAAGGTTGCACATATGCTTTTATTCCCGGCTCTGGCCGCTGATTTGGATGGTTTGTCGCAAGAGGATATTTTGTTAGCATTGCTACATGAAACCGGCGGTCGTGCACGCATGATTGAAGTTGCCTTCCCGCTGCGCGCGTGTGTGTTTGGGCAAGCGCTTTTGGGCGACACCTCTCCCTTATTGCTCAAGCAAAGCAAAAAAGTTGCTTTTGCGGATAAGCGAGACGGTTCGCGTTCCTAGCACTATTCTGGGTCTCGACCTTCTTTACGAAGCTGTTGGGTGGGCTGTGTTGCTCTGTAATGTGTTGTGTAGTTATTGCACAGGGTTTGTTATTGGGAGCAGTGGTTGAGAATTTTTGTGAATGTTTGCTAAAATACGTTGGTATGAACTGCGTAAAACCAACAGTAAGGCCAACAGTAAGGCCAACAACTAGCACAACAGGAGTGGTGTCGGCCACACACTGTTAGCAGGGGCCGCTGGAAAAGGAGGAAATAGATGTACTTCGCTCACCTCTTTGGCAACTTCTCTACTCGTTCGCTCTACAACACAGTTAGATGCGCCACCTGCTTGTTAGGGGCCCTCTTAGCTCTGTTGTTGGCATCGCTGCTGTTGGTAGCGCCGCCGGGGGCACTTGCTGCTCAACGGCACCATAGCGCTCGGCAATCAACGTCTAAATGGACAGTTATCAATGGGCATCGTTTTCCGGTGCGGTACGGCAGTATTGTCCTTAATCCGCGCGCGCTGAAGGCACCGGTTTTTCTGCAGATGTCGCGCGGCATTTTGGTCGAAAGGCCGCATCTGGTGGCTCCAAAGCGCACCGCCTCCAACAGCGAGCAGACCCCGAGCCAGAGCGGTTCCTTTGCGCCCGCCGATTGGTGCGGCGACCCCACTAAGCCGNACCTGCCCTATCCGAAACCAAAACTTTCGCAGCGCGTTCAAGTGATCTACCTGCACCCCTGGGGCACACAATCGCGGGCAAAGGAGATAGGACGCAATATGCAATGGATAGCGGATCGAATTAACGAACAGATGGCCGNAGCTAGCGGCGGCAAGCGAGCGATCCGTTTCGCCCGTGGCAGCGGCTGTGGTGAAAAGTATATTTCTGTGCTGTCTGTGACCTTGCCGGGTTTAACGCAAGACCTGATGACCAAAAGCTTTCTCAATTCTGACACCAAATTGCCGGGCCAGATTGCTTTTTACCTTCATTATACAGCGGCCCTAAGCACACACTGGAACTACCTGTTTATCTACGATTATGTGCCGAATGACTTGACGAACACCGTGGGTTACGGCCAAATGCCCATTACCTCCATCTTTGGTGGAGGCGACGCTCCAGCGGCGGGCGGACTGTCAGCAGTTGTGTTGGCGCCATACACCTATCCCCAAGACTACGGCCTCTTTGCGGCTGTGGCAGTTATGCACGAACTCGGCCACACCATGGGCGCGGTTGACAATACTGCTCCACACTCGACCGGCGAAGGCCATTGCAATGACGGAGTTTCAACTGACGTGATGTGCTACGACGACGGTGGCCAAGGGCCCTTCGTCGACGCTTGCGGCAGCGCCAGCGAGCAACCGGTGGGTGCGTTCTTCGACTGTAATCAAGACGACTACTTCAACGTCAATCCAGCGCCTGATTCCTTCCTGGGCCAAAACCCGGGCGCCAACGTTGCCAACAGCAAGCTGCTTTGTCGTGAAGGTGAAAATTGCATTATCAGTGGCTTTGGCGATTCTATTTCACCTTACTCTGACGACGACGGCACAAGCGCTGTGTTTAACAGAATCGCAGATTACATCTATAAAGGCATGCCGCTAGCAGCCCCCGAAAACTTCGAGGGGTATAACGGCAGTAAACCTCTCAAACGACTCCCTTCTTCTGACCAGTCACGCTTTTCCGTGAGTCCACGGAACGCCCGCAAGGGTATCGTCCGCCTGCGTCTTTTCGCCAACCTCGACATCAATAGCACATGTGATGCGCTGTTTGAGTACATTTATCGTGGCGGCGGCAGAAGTCGTGCGCGCCTAAGCTCTGTACGGTTTATGCTGCCGGCAATCCAGGCGCGATTTGATTCCCCTTACTTATCGAAGATTTACGTTAGCAACTTAGTTGCTAACTTCAAAACAACACCCAACTATGGCCCAGCACTAGCAAAACTGTGCGAAATTCCCGATATCAATCGCACGAACAGCGCAGAGTTTGCACGTGAGCTACCGCCAGGCAGTATGATCTACAACAGTCAAGGAAAGCTAGTGAAGGTACGCGTGCCGCTTGCGATGCGACCATCGATCAAAAAATACATCCAGACAGTGTACCGGCGCACTCCGAAAAAGAAGCGCAAGCGCCCGTTGGTAATCAACATCAGCGTGGATTTTGTTGATTGATACCGCGCCGTTCCAAGCTCTCACACTCGCCTCGGTGCCGTTCCCGGCAACTGCTGTTTTCATAAGAGCTGTAGGATTGAAAGCCGCGCTTAGGTCGCGGTTGCTCTGCGCTCTGCAGCGCTCGCGCTTGCAGGTGCGCGCCCCAGGGGGCCGTGCCCTTTTGCCGCCCGGTACCTGGAGATAGTTGTGATTCGGGGATCGCGGAGGATTCAGGGGCCACGGAGCAATGCGAGCATTTTGATGCGTTGACCGTTCAGTCTGGGGCTAATGCTACCAAAAGTTCGACCGTCGGCTTGCTTGGCGGATGGGACGCCGGCCGACGGCCGATTTGTGCCGGCGCGCCCCCCGCGTGCTCGTAAGCCCCAGCTCCTTAATCATTTAGGGTTTTGGGCTACAGCCGCGGGCGGGCTATAGCGGCACTAGTAATAGTGTGATGGTTGTAGGAGGGCATGTCAAGCTTAAGGCGGGTTTTTAGAGTTTTTTCTTGAAGCGGCCTGACAAGGTATACTATTTAGTAGAGGGGGTGAAAGGGCGTACGGTGTGTGACAGTTTGCCACACAAACCTATAGCAGCCGACAAGAAGTGTTTATTGGCCGCAAAAACAATATCGCCAACAGCGCCAAGAGTGGCACTAACAATGCTGTTTTTGGGCCGCACACCGCCTATGCTGGCGCCCTTGCACCCATCCGTGAGCTCATAACCGATCGCGCCGGCAGGTTGCGCAGCGATTGGCGTACTCGCCATCGTCATTTGGCTCTGGTCGTAGAGGGCGGTGCTCTGCGAGCAATCAGCTCGGCCGCCATTTGTCAGGTTTTATCGCGAGCCGGCCTTGCCACTGTTTTCGATTCCATTCACGCCGTTTCAATGGGCGCGGCGATCGGTGTCTACTTTGCGGCTAATAGCTGCGATCGTATCATCTCTGCGCTACTGGGGCCCATTCGCGAGCACGTCCTGCGCACACCTCGTGCGCTGGGCCTGGTACCAACCAGGTTTGACATACAATCTATTACCAACAAGATCGCTTATCAACACGCACCGCTCGACATGGAATATATTCTGCGCTACCATCGACAAAAACCAATTAACATCTATGCGGCCGAAGTAGAGCGCGGTAAGTTAGAGGCGTTACCGTTCGAAAACAGGAGGGAATTGGTGAGCGCTGTTAGCGCGTCTTGTAATCTGCCGCTTATTCAGCAGCGCCCCCTGCCTCATCGTGGTAAGCGTTACTACGACGGTGGCGTAATCACCCCCCTACCTGTTAGCAAAGCTATCGAGGGTCAGGCTACAGACGTATTGGTTGTTTTAAGCAGACCGTTGGCAACGTTACACTATCCATCTAAGGATCTTCTAGCTGAACTGGGGGCGGCGCGCGCAATCAACCGTTTCGCACCCAATTTGCGCGCGCCCCTCAAACGACGCCTAGGGGTCTTTCCATACGTCAACACCCTTCTTTACGCCGCCGAGAATCCATCAAAAAACGTCGCACGCGTCAACATTTGCGCTATTGCTCCAACCGGCGACAGTGTCGCTGAGACATTGGAGACAGACATCGGAAGATTGTTGGCGCTAGCTCATAACGCCCGGCATAGCGCTGAACGGTTTTTTGCGCGCCCTTGATTTGCGCGCACAATATTGCTAACCACACTTTTTTGGTTTATACCTTCCCCATACCTCTCCCATACCTATCCCATACCCTCCCTATTCTTTCTTAATTTACCTCCTCCTGTTCTTTCTTAGCTTACTCGCCTTCTGCTGCTTCTTAGTTTGCGCGTCCCCCTGTTTGTATATCAGGAGCCGGAGAGTTAGCAAATGACAGGCATTATTACTCTGATTAAACCAAAACTCGCTAGCCAAACCAAGTCCAAACGACAGCGCTTACACAAAAGTGTTGCGGAAACCACCCCTGGCCGCGGATTCTTTTGGCCATATTGTCAATGGCCACACTTTTTAGGAGGTAAACGCAATGCAGATCCCCGGACTTAATCCATTCCAACAGCCACATACTACTACTGCTGCTGTCGGCGCGGGAGCTAGCGGCCGTATCTCTCGTCCGGCGCCCTTGCGGCGCGTCTTGGCGTTCTTTTTCGATATGGTTGCCGCGCCAATGATTGGTTTGACCATCTACGCCACCATTACCTTTATCTTAGCTATTCCGATTGGGATGCTTACAGTAATCCTGGGATCAAGAGTCCTTGAGCTGCTGGGCGGATTGGTTTTTGGCGCTTGCGTATTGGCTGGCTACTACATCTACCATGTTTATTTCCCGGCTGTTACACGGTCTGGTGTTACATTCGCGAAGGGCGTATTTAGAATGCGGATAGTAGATGCCGAGACAGGAGAACCCGCTAGCAAAGAAGCACTCCTAAAACGGGAACTGTACAAGAACTTTAGTTTCTTTGGCATAACTCTCGCCCTGGTGTTGGGCTACTATTCCTTAGCACTAGAGCAGAAATTTAGCGGTATATTACTGGCGCTGCTAGTGATGGCGATTACCATGTATGCTGTCAACTGGATTGCCTGGTTTGTGGCTTTTGTCCAGGTTCTCGGCGGTGGCAGGGCTTACTACGACAAGAAGGCTGGCTTAGACGTATCGATGATCGATTAACCAACCGCCTCCTTGGCGCTCACTTCGCCGAAAAGTAGACAGCAAGGCGGCTGACCAGCAAAGGGGCCCTACTATACCTATGCAGGCCCCATGCGACGGCTAACCGAAGAACAGGTCGAAATACTGAAACGCGAATATCCTGCCTGTCGTCGCCCCGAGGACCGCGATCGTTTAGCCCGCAAACTGGGTCTTAAAAGTAGGAGGGATCTCTACGATTTAGCTTGTAACTACGGGCTTACCGACCGCCGTTACAAGCCTTTTACTGACGAGGAGGTTCTCGCCTACATTAAGAGCAGGCCGCCCCAGGGTAATGGCAGTGACGGCGCCTGGCAGCGCTCCGCCAGCGACCACACGCTTGGACATCTCTATGTGGCACCCAATGTTGCACAAGAGGTCTTAGAGCGACGTTCAACACCCGAAGATCTTAAGCAACACCACGTAGCCCACATCGCTAAGTACTATGGTCGTAAGCCAGCGGCCCTTATTGCCCAGGAGCTGGGCGTTAGCGAGGTTTTGGTGCTATGGGCGGCGCGGCGGCTGCCAGAGAAGGCGGGTAAGCGCGTACGACTTTACCGTCAGCGCTTACCCAAAAACCCCTTGCGTCGGCCCAGTCTGGGCTACCAAATCCACAAGGTGGCAGCTTGGCTGAGCCTATCGGAGGAGAGCATCATGGAACTAGGCAAGGGGCGCCTACTCGACATTATGACCTTGCCCGATCGCTCAGGTAGAACGATCGACCATTGGGTTTTGACCAAGCGCTTAGCGGCTTTTGTGCAAGAACACCGCGACCGTCTACTTGAGCGAGGCGCTGACCCCCTGTTTTTGGACGAGGTGGTGAGCGAAGTCGAGGCGCTCGAAAAGAAATCACAACCTGCACCATATTGTCTTTTTGTAGATCACGGTCATCAATGTCGTTGTCCGAGTACTGGTCCGCGCTGGCAGACCTATTGCCACCATGGCCGTGATTACAAATGCCAATGGCGTCATGCACGTTTCCCGTTGGTTTGATGTGAAGCAATTAAACGATTAAACGGCTTCAAACAAAGCTTAGCTTGATAAACCTGTAACACGATGACCATGGGTAGGCGCAGAAAGAATGAGGGCGAAGCAACGGGGCAGAAGCATAGCCCCACAGAGATAAATTGTCTTGTTCGTTGGGCGCGCCTGCCGCGCACAATAGCAGTTGCAATGCAGAGAAGGGCCTCGGCCGCAATGGATAGGGCTGCCGCCATGGCCATAGGTGCTCCGCGCGGGCAAAGCAAGCGCCGACAAAAACAACACCAAGAGCTGCAAGACGCTGCAAGGCGCGTAATGGTTGACGACATCGCCCTTTTAGTGGTGGCAATTCTGGTTCTGATCTTTGTCGTTTTGGTTTCGATTGCCGGTAAGTAGGTAATCACCGTTCCGAAACCCCTCTGTCTGTCACATAACAGATTGAACAGAATCCGGGGCTTGCGATAACATAGGGTTGTTCAGAGACGCGGGCAAATAAATCGAATAAATCGCTGCGCTTCTTAAGCAGCAATTAGCAGCCAGGGGCGCCAAAACCAAGACCCTGCGAGAAGCGCCGGCGCATCAAGATCGTCGTCGAATAAACTGCTGTGGGCCTGCCAGTCTGCGGGTCACGCGCTGCCGCTAAGAAGAGATCGACGATGCCAACCCCATCGGCTGTGCCGGCGGTGTTAGCGGGGGCGTTCGGTTGTGTATACCACACAAACAGGGAGCGGTTATCGGGCAGGAAGGCGCGTGGGACAAGGGTATAGGCCGCGGCGCTTGACCAGAACGAGCTGTTTGGGTTGACGGCGGAGCAGGTAGTCTGGTCACTAACCGATCCTGGATTAGTACGACATTGCTGCAGGAACGTAGGGTCGTTCGCGTTGTCGACGTTAAATCCCGTGGGGACGTTATTGGAACGTAGCTCTACGACGCTGCGCTGTGGATCGTAGTAGATGTAGTACAGCAGAGTTCTGCGATTGGTAGCAGAGCCAATAGTTGATTTTACGATTACACCGTCGGAAGCGCCCGGGACACTGGTACGTCCGACGTCGGTAAAGATCAGAAGGTCGCGATCGGCGTTGGTCAGAACCCGCGAGATAATCGTAGAGGCCTGTCGCAGGTCGCGTGTGGAAGTAGAGAGGTCGCGCGCTCTTTTCGCGTTCGAGACAAACACAGAGCTGGCAGCTACAACCCCTGCGCCAATGATCGCAAGGATGAGTATCGCCACCATCAGCTCGATCAAGGAAAAACCACGGCTCGAAGCAAGGAGGTTTAAAAAGCGTCCGTTGGAGCGCAACGCCATCGTTCTCCTGTCGCCCCTTGTAACCCTCCCGCCTCGGGCTCTATATAGCCCCTTTTTTTCGATTGTCCTTCCGTTCATCTGCAGCCTGCAACTACATTCACAGTTTGACAAACAATAGAGGGTGCGCAGCAGTATTGTGTGGATATATTTGCTGTCGGTCTATCTAGTTATCATGAGTTTGTTATCATGAGCTGTTAAGCACAAAAGACCTATCGAACACCTAATACCTATTGACTGGGTTTATGAACGGCAAGCGAATCGGTGATCGTTGCGGGAGCTACACAACTTCAAAGTGGGGAGCGCGCGCATGGCGGTAGCTTAATGCTAATTGGTAGCGGGTCGGAATCAGGGTTGACAGTGTTGATATCAGGAATGGACAAGGTCAATGGGCGACTCGGATCAAGGGCTCGGAAGCGCATATACCCAGCGATTTCGCCCTCGCCGCGCGCCGGAACGTCTTGTGCCGGTAGATCGTCGTTGGACAAGGGGTTATCCGCTCCATAGGGAGGGCTAGCTTGAATGTCGCTACCGGCTCCCTGCCGCACCACTGCACTGTTGGCAGGCCAGGCAGGTATTCGTGCTGTGCTGTAGTTGTACTCAGACACCCATATGCGCGTTTCGTTGTCTGTGTACTCGATCCGCTGGAAACTAATCTTGAGGGGGCCGCTCCTTAGAACGAGATTAATTGGGCAAAGGCGATAGGGGGGCGCAACAACCTGTGAGATCCGCACCGGCTTATAGGCGCCTACTAGATAGATAGGAGCATCTCCATCCTCAGATGTTGTATAGTAGTAGATACTACGCCACCAGGCAATAGAATCGACTTTTATGTAATCATAGGGAGGGCTTTTTTGCCCGGGGAAGGCGAGAACAATCAGGCCGTATGGGTTAGTAGAACACCCCTGCACCCGCGGGTCTGTTAGTTTGCCGGACGCCACGTCGCTTGCCAGTTGCGCCTCGCTTAGGGAAGGGCCAACATAGACCGCCGGTACATAGGTGTAGGCGCGGTCAGAATAACTGAGCTTAGCGGCTCCCTGATTATCATCTGCGGCGCTTACAATTCGTGCGTAGAAGGTCAAGGGGCGCCCGCGTAGCTGTCGAAATGTTGCATAGTCAAAAAGGGCACAGTAACTGATATCTTTCGATAGGGGTTTAGCCAAGCGCTCGAAAGTTTCGACCTCCCCTGGGCGCACCATTGGAAAGCGGAAAGGTCTGGGTATGGGCGCAGGAGAAGCTTCTGGCGGCACAGATGGTTTTGCGGGGAAAAATGTGCGGTACGTAAACCAAAGCATCCCCAGCGTCAATACGACAACCAAGATCTTGCCAATGACTGTCAGCCGACGCCAGATTACCAAGAGATACGCGAGCAATTGCACGTTACCATTTTGTGTTCTTTGGTCGAGCCAAAGGCTTCTCTCGTCTCTCTACTTCGCTCTTTGTACTATATCTCCATGCCTTTTTCTATGCCTTTCTGGCTTTCTTTGAGTTGGTTTGCGCAAAGCGCCCCATCGCTGCAAAGATAACATAGGTCGCTTAGGGGCTCGGGGCACGGCCCCTCCTTAAGGCTTCTCAATCGCACAAAAAGATCATGTAAGACGCCATACTGACCGTGTATGCTTAGTAGTGTTTTGCGACGGTATAGCAACCGAAAAACTTGCAACCAGGTTTGTGGGCGCAAAGGCTCAGTTTCTAGGTGCAGTCGCTCAAATGTGCAAGGATCGTTATGTAGTCGGGTGCGCTCGGAATCAGGTTTGAGCTTGATTGAACTAATGGTGGTGATGGCAATTGTTGGGATATTGGCAGCACTGGTTTTACCCAATATAGGCAACTCGCAAAAACAAGCCACAAGCCAGCGCACGCTCTCCGAGCTCAATGGTGCGTGGAACGCTGTTATTCAGTACTTCAGTGGCGATCGCGGCCCGAACAACCCCGATGGCCCGGCGGGAACCTTCGCCGGAATCAGCGCGGCCGCCTTAAGTCAGCTAATGCCATCTAAAACCTGGCGCGACAACAACTTTACTAACACATCGGCATTGCGCGAAATCGTAGTGCTGACACAGTGGGCCCAAGGCTCACCGGACACGAGAGCGGGCATTTGTGCTTACTCTGGTCAATTGGTGATTTGCAAGATCACCGATGGTATGCAGATTCCTGCTGGCGTACCGAGAGGGTCTAGCAACTGGGCCGGTGTTTCGACGGCGCCCCGCTGGGGCGCACGCTTCGTCGGAGTCAACGCCAGCCTATCCGCCATCAACAACGGGAAGGACTGCGCCCTGCAGCGAGCTACCAGCAACGATCCGACGAAGCAAAAGCGTTCGACGTCATCTTTCGAGATGATCAAGTACGCCGAAAACGAAAGCCCTAACGGGCCGTGCTAATCACTGGGGCCCTGGTAAGCGTCCAGTCCACCAACTGACCCATTCGATCACCAGCAGATATTTGGTTTCCGACGCGATCCGCAATTTTTGGTCGCAGCTCTTGGTACCCACAAACGCTGCTCAGAATGCGAAGCTTTGCTGGGCAGGCAGCCCTACTATCTAGTTGCAAGGACGATCACCCGTATACTGTATATAAGGGGCATGTTTTCCTTACCAAACAACCTAGAGTCGCTACAACCTTTGCTCGAAGAAGCGGCTGTAATCGCCAACGAATGGGGTAGCCCGGTTGTGTGTGGGGAACAATTTTTGGCGGCTTGCACACGTATCACTAGGGTAATGGTGGGAGCAAGACTAGTGCGGCAAGTCTTACACGAGCACAGTATCATGGAAGAAGACTTAATGCTTTTGGCGCGCTATGTTCATCGCCATAACGACGAACAAGATATTGTCGATGTACAGCAGGCGATCACGGAAATTGTTATCGGGCCATATCTCCAAGGTGTTATGGAGCGTGCGGCAAGGGAGGTTGGCGGCGGCGAGCTTGGCCTTACAACATATATTGCTTACCGCATCATTACCGATCGTGCCATTATCTGGTCGGCAACGCTGCCGCTGTCAGTGATTACGTCTTTACAACAAGAGCTTAAGCGCAAGGTCGATTGGGTCACCAAAATTTTCGCTGGCGCAACTGGCGCCTTGGACGACGATCAGGATGACAAGGATAAGGGCAAGGCCAAGGGCCCGGGCGGATCTGGCGGCGGGGCAGCAGCAAGACCTGGCGCTGGCCGCGGCGGCAAGGCCCTTGAGCAGTACACAAGAGATTTAACGGGTCTGGCGGCCGAAGGCGCCCTGGATCCTGTGCTGTGCCGCGACAAGGAAATTGAGCGCTGCATTCAAATTCTGTCGCGGCGCACGAAATGCAACCCTGTGCTAGTTGGCGAACCTGGCGTCGGCAAAACCGCAGTAGTCGAGGGTGTCGCGCAGCGCTTAGCTAATAACGAGGTGCCACCGTCGCTTCTCGGTAAGCGGATTTACGCTTTAGACCTGGGACTTTTGCTTGCTGGAACGATGTACCGCGGAGACTTTGAAAAGCGTGCGCAGCAGATTTTGTCCGAGCTTGGCGACAACATTCTCTTTATTGACGAGATCCATACGGTGATTGGCGCCGGCGGCACGCGAGAAGCCTTCGGACTGGAAGAGATCCTCAAACCAGCGCTGGCGCGCGGAGAGCTACGAATGATTGGCGCAACCACTCATGACGAGTGGCGTAAGCACATCGAAAGCTCCCGCGCTTTTGCGCGTCGTCTACAGCCCGTTTTTGTCGAGGAACCTAGCGTCGAGGCAACCGTAAAGATTTTACGTGGAATAGCACCTAAGTACGAAGAGCATCACCAAGTTATTTACACGCAAGAAGCTCTTTATGCAGCAGCCGCTTGGGCTGACGAATATATCACTGATCGGCAACTGCCGGATAAAGCGATCGACCTTATCGACGAAGCTGCAGCTAGGGTAGCGCAAGAGCATGGTGAGCCGCAGCGCGACAAGTACCGTAAGGCGCTGGAGAAGAAGTTGGCAAATATCAAGCGCCGCAAAGACGAAATGTCGGCGCGCGGCGAGCTGCAGGCGGCGGCATCCTTAAGCATCGAGCAGGCGCGCTTGCGCCGAGCGTTGGAGCGAGGCAGTCAGCTGCCGCGCGATCTGTGGCCGCGGATCGGCAGCGAGGAGATCGCCAAAACCATCCAGTTTTGGACTGGTGTCAAGCCAACCCAGTTAGCACTGTCGCGCCGGGAGGAGGCCAGCCTCAGGGCTTTGCCGGAATATCTTGCTGAATATGTTGTTGGTCAGGAAGAGGCTGTCGACGCAACCGCTCGCGCTGTCAAGCGTGCGCTAGTTGGTTTTCGTGATCGGCGGCGGCCGTTGGCATCCTTGCTCTTCCTCGGACCGACCGGTGTCGGCAAAACCCTTTTGGCTAAGACCCTCGCAGAGACCGTCTTTGGTGCTGATGGGCTCGTACGGATCGATATGTCGGAGTTCATGGAGGAGCATTCGGTCGCGAAGCTTATTGGCGCCCCACCGGGATATGAAGGTTATGAGGATCCTGGCCAGCTTACAGAGCCGGTGCGTCGGCGTCCTCGCTCAGTAGTGCTGCTGGATGAAATCGAAAAGGCGCACCCCGCAGTTTGGAATGTGTTACTGCAGATTCTAGAGGATGCTCGCCTTACTGATTCGCACGGCCGCGTCGTCGACTTCTCGCAGGCCATCGTCATTATCACTAGCAACATTGGCAGTCAGGACATGGTGCGCAAGAAGCTTGGTTTTAGCGCTAGCAACGAAGAAACGAGCGCACTAGACGTGGAAAAGACCGCAAAAGAAGCTTTGAAGCGCGCAATGCGACCAGAGCTTATCAATCGTTTTGACGAGATCGTTGTCTTCAAGCCGCTATCGTCGGATACATTGCGAACTATTGCGCGCATGGAGCTAGAGCAAGTTGTTTGGCGGGCACGTGACCAGCTTGGTATTGAGGTAGAGATCGATGGCACTCTGGTCGACGAAGTGTTCCGGCGATCTCTGCGGCACCCGGAGTTTGGGGCGCGTCCGGTGCGCGCGGAGGCCCGCCGGCTTCTTGAAGAGCCGTTGGCCGACAAGATTCTTTCTCTGAAAGCCGAGGAAGAGGTAGAAGAGCTAGAAGAAAGTAAGCAACGGACGCAACCAAAGCGTTTCGTGGCGCGCTTTAATAAGGAATCCGGTGCAGTGGAAATTGAGCACGTAAGTGCTCACAGAATCCGTCGCAGGAAGCCCACGCCTTTAGGCGT
>Ga0065724_100560_pt1 | contig 32646 bp, 27 predicted proteins | sample TheenrcSG05JP960_FD_59111 | JGI IMG/M metagenome (GOLD analysis project Ga0065724, IMG submission 59111) | Thermophilic enriched microbial communities from mini bioreactor at UC Davis - Sample SG0.5JP960 | ecosystem: Engineered > Solid waste > Grass > Composting > Bioreactor | place: USA... | reverse complement strand
CCCGGCGCTCCGCCAGATCGGCCGCCGTCCGCTCGGCGATCCGGTCCAGGATCCGTGCCCGTTTCGGTCCCCATCACGCCTCCGCCAGCCGGTGACTCAGCGCCGCCAGTTCCGTCAACTTGGCCGCCGCCGCGCCGGAGTCGATCGACTCCGCCGCCGCCTGCACGCCCTCGGCGATCGAGCCGACGGCGTCGGCCGCGTAGAGGGCGGCCGCGGCGTTGAGGAGCGTGATGGCCCGCGCCGGGCCGTTCCCGCCGTTGAGCACGTGGCGGATGATGGCGACGTTGTCCTCCACGTCGCCGCCGCGGACCGCCGACAGCGGTGCGGTCGGCAGGCCGACCTCCTCGGGCGACAGCTCGTATCGGCGAACCTCGACCCCACCGTTCACGCGCACCTCGCTCACCTGCGTGGGCGCCGAGATGCTCAGTTCATCCAGCCCGTCGTGGGAGTGGACCACCAGCGCGTGCCGCGTGCCGAGCAGGCCGAGCACGCGGGCCAGCTTGTCCGCCACCGTGGCGTCGGCGACGCCCACGATCTGGTGCTGGGCGGCCGCCGGGTTGGTCAGCGGGCCGAGCAGGTTGAACACGGTGCGGATGCCGATCTCCTTGCGCGCCGGCCCGGCATGGCGCATCGCCGGGTGGAAGACGGGCGCATACATGAAGCCGATACCGACCTCGTCGATGCAGCGCGCGACCGCGTCCGGCGTCAGATCCACGCGCACGCCCAGGCCCTCCAGCACGTCGGCCGAGCCGCAGCGGCTGGTCATGGCGCGGTTGCCGTGCTTGGCCACCCGCACCCCGGCCCCGGCCACCACGAAGGCGGCCGCGGTCGAGATGTTGAAGGTATGCGCGCCGTCGCCGCCCGTGCCGCAGGTGTCGACCAGCGCATCGGACGTGACGCGCGGCACCGAGAGCGCGTGCCGCCGCATCGACTCAGCGAAGCCGGCGATCTCCTCTTCCGTCTCGCCACGCATCCGGAGCGCCGTCACCAGCGCGCCGATCTGCGCGCCGCTCGCCTCGCCGGTCATGATCGCGTCCATCGCCGCGACCGCTTCTTCACGCGTCAGCGTCCCGCCGTCGACAACTTTCTGGATCGCCGCTCTGACGCTCATCGCTCCCCTCCATCCATCGCGCCGACCGCGCTCACCACGCGCGTCGCACCGCCCACCACGGAAACCGCGGCCGGCGTCACGCTCACGAAGTTGGCAAGCAGGTCCTTACCCACCTCGGTCAGGATCGACTCCGGGGTGAAAACCTGCACCCCCTCCACCGGATAGCGCCGGTGGCGGAGCCCCATGATGACCCCGTCCTCGCTGCGCGCCGTCACCACCAGACTCGTCCGGGAGGCTTGCCTCGTCCACCATCAGTGAGTGGTAGCGCGTGGCGATGAACGGGTTCGGCAGGCCGGCGAAAACCCCCCGCCCGTCGTGGCTGATCCGCGACGTCTTGCCGTGCATCAGCCGCGGTGTGCGGACAACCTGACCCCCGAACGCCACCCCGATCGCCTGGTGCCCCAGGCAGACGCCGAGGATCGGCACCTCGCCCGCCAGCTCGCGGATCAATTCGACCGAGATGCCCGCCTCGTCGGGCGTGCAGGGGCCGGGCGAGATGACCACCCGCTCCGGGCCGAGTGCTCGGACGTCGGCTACCGTCAGCGCATCGTTGCGCCGCACCACCACCTCGGCTCCCAACTCGCACAGGTACTGATAGAGGTTGAAGGTAAAGGAGTCGTAGTTGTCGATGAGCAGGATCACCGGACGCCCTCCTTCTGCTCCGCCTGGCGCGCGCCGGCGCCCCGCACGCTGTACTCCATCTGTTCGGCAAGCTCGATCGCGCGCACCAGCGCCTGCATCTTCTGCAGCGACTCGCGGTACTCCCCCTCCGGCGTGCTGTCGGCCACGATGCCGCCTCCGGCCTGGAGGTAGACGGTGCCGTCACGGACGACCATCGTGCGCAGCGTGATCGCGGCGTCGAGGTTGCCGCTGAAGCTCACGTACCCCACCGCGCCGGAGTACGGCCCGCGCTCCTCCGGCTCCAGCTCCGCGATGATCTCCATGGCGCGGATCTTCGGCGCCCCGCTGACCGTCCCGGCCGGGAAGCACGAGCGCAGCGCGTCGACCCCGACGAGCCCGTCGGCGATCTCACCCTCGACGTGGCTGACCAGATGCATGACGTGGCTGTAGCGCTCGATCTCCATCAACTGGGGCACCCGCACCGTCCCCGGTCGGGCAACCCGGCCGATGTCGTTGCGCCCGAGATCGACGAGCATGATGTGCTCGGCGTTCTCCTTCTCGTCCGCCGCCAGCTCGGCCGCCAGCGCCTCGTCCTCCTCCGGCGTCGCGCCGCGCGGCCGGGTTCCGGCGATCGGGTGCGTCGTGAGCGTCCGCCCGTCGAGCCGGACCAGCATCTCCGGCGAGGCCCCCACGATCTGCGCGTCATCGATGTTGAGGTAGTACATGTACGGGGAGGGGTTGATCTTGCGCAGCGCGCGGTAGATCGTGAACGGGTGTGCCGCGCTCGGGACCGCCAGCCGCTGGGAGAGGACGACCTGGATGATGTCCCCGGCCGCGATGTACTCCTTGGCGCGCTCCACCATCCCCAGGTACGTCTCACGCGCCATGTTGGGCCGGATGCGCTCGGACACCGGCCGCTCGTCCAGCGGTTCCGTGCCCAGCGGCAGGCTTGGCTCCCCACCGAGCCGCGCGACCAGCCGGTCGATCCGCTCTACCGCCTGGGCGTACGACTCCTCCAGCGAGGTGTGCTCGTCGATATGGACGTGACTGACGACCTTGATCGTGCGCTCCAGGTGGTCGAAGACCAGCATCGTGTCGACGAACATGAAGAAGGCGTCCGGGAAGCCGAGCGGGTCGGCCGGGGCCACGGGCAGCCGCTCGAAATAGCGCACCGCCTCGTAGCTCAGGTAGCCGACCGCGCCGCCGAGGAAGCGCGGCAAACCGGGAAGCGCCACGGTGCGATACGGCTCCAGGTAGGACTGGAGCGCCACAAGCGGGTCGTCGAAGCGGCTGGTCTGCTTGTAACCCTGGAGGTTCGCGTGGGCTACCCCGTCATTCAGATACAGAGTCAGGTACGGGTCCGTCCCGATGAAGGAGTAGCGCGCCAGGCGTTCGCCGCCCTCCACGCTCTCCAGCAGGAAGGAGTACCGGCCTGTTGCTACCTTTAGATATGCCGAAACCGGCGTCTCGAGGTCGGCCATGATCTCCCGGTAGACCGGGATGATGTTGCCCTGTTCGCTCAACGCGGCGACTTCCTCCAGCGTCGGGCGGTAGCGCCCGGTGCCGGTCGCCGCTCCGTTGGGGTGTGGACGCAGATCGAGCATCCTTCATAACCCTTCACCGACCCGCCTCGCTGGCGGCGGCCGGGAGTCGCGCGGGCCAAAAACCCGCCAACAAAAAAACCTCCGTCCCCGAAAGGGACGGAGGTTGAGTGCTCAACTCCGCGGTGCCACCCTTGTTGGACGCCGCTCGCGCAAGCGCCCCACTCTACGAGTACGGGACCGATCCAAGCCGATCCGATACCCAGCTCCCAGATAACGGTGGAGTCTCCGGCGCCGCCTACTGGCCGCGGGCGTACCCGCCGCGTTCGGGGCGCAACTCCCGGATCCATTCCGCGCCTGCGCTAGCGCCGGTCTCACACCACCCGCCGGCTCTCTGGGCTCCGCTTCGGCGCGTACTAGTTCCGATCATCGTTGTTGCCGCTGTTTGGTTGTCTAGCGCGCAGCCTAGCAGAGCGGGCCGAGGTTGTCAAGCTCCGTGCCGGTTTCTACATGCACGACGCTGGTGCCTTGCGCGTTTGACGAGCCAGGCAGGATGTGCTAGTCTACCCGGTGGCCAAGCAACAGACCCCGATGAACTGCTAGATCTTGAGGAGCAGTTCATCCTTCCCAGCCAACAAGTCAACCGTATCAAAGTAACCGCGCTGCAACTCGGCAGCGAGCGGTTCGTCCGTTTGCGAGTCGTTTCGTGAGGAGGAGTGCAGTATCCATGGCTGGGGATTTTCGATCGACTCCGCTCGCCTATTGGCTGCGTCGTCCGGTCAACCGGCGCGCGCTGCTCCGGGGGTCGCTGACCCTGGCAGGCGGAGCGGCGATGGCGAGCTTCCTCGCCGCCTGCGGCGGTGAGTCGTCCTCAGGGGGCGACACCGGGTCCGGAGGTGGGAACACGAGCGGCGGTGGCGCCACGCCGGCCGCCAGCCCGACCGCCGGCCAGTTCCGGCCCGTCCAGACCCAGGTGACGGCCGAGGGCAAGTTCGGCGGCCTGTTGCGTGTCGCCATCGTGGGCGAGCCGCCGGCGTTCGACCCGACCTTCACCACGGCGACGGTCACCCAGAACTGCGCCTGGCACGTCTTCGAGACCCTCTGGACGCCTGACGCAAACTTCTCCCCCAAGGAGATGCTGCTCGACAGCTATGAGGTCCAGGACGACGGCAAGGTCTTCATCCTCAAGCTGCGGGACGGCGTCCTGTTCCACAACGGCAAGAAGATGGGCGCCGACGACGTCATCGCCTCGCTGGAGCGCTACAGCGTGCTCTCCGGTCGCGGCAAAACGCTGTTCGAGCGGGTTGAGGGCCTTGACAAGGTCGACGATCTGACCGTTCGTCTCGCCTTCAAGGAGCCGACCGGTATCGCGCCGGTCTTCCTGGCGGAGACCGACGCCATCATCATCCCCAAGGAGATCGCCGACGCCTCCCACGACGGCGAGATGGGCGAGTTCATCGGTACCGGCCCGTACATGCTCAAGGAGCGGCTGCCGGACCGCTACATCAGCCTCGTACGCTTCGAGGACTACCAGCCGCTGGAGGGCGGCCCCGACGGCTACGGCGGCACCAAGATCGCCTACTTCGACGAGATCCGCTTCATCCCGGTGCCCGAGGTCGCGGTGCGCGGCGACGGCCTCATCACCGACGAGTTCGACTTCGCCGACACGCTGAGCACCGACAACTTCGACTCGCTCAGCGCCGAGCCCGACCTGACGACGCAGGTCGTGCTGCCCTACTACTTCTACGGGGCCCACTTCAACAAGTCCGAAGAGAGCATAATGAGCAACCGCGACCTGCGCATGGCGCTGCTGACCGCCTGCGATCTGGACGCGGCTGCTGCCGCGGGCTTCGGCCGGCCGGAGTTCTACCGCCTGGGTCCCGAGATGGCTGCGCCGGAGACGGCCTGGTACACCGACGCCGGCAAGGAGTTCTACAACCTCAAGGATCCCGACAAGGCGCGGGAGATGCTCCAGGCCGCCGGCTATGACGGCAGGCCGATCCGCTGGATCGCCACCAAGGAGTACGCCTACAACTACAACATGGCCGTCGTGCTCAAGGAGCAGATGGAGAAGGCCGGCGCCGTCATCGACCTNCAGGTGATGGACTGGGCCACGCTGGTGGCGACCCGCAGCCAGCGGGATGCCTGGGACATCTTCATCACCGGGCACGAGAGCTACTCGCACCCGGTCCTGCAGCCGTTCNTGAGCGAGTCCTGGCCCGGCTTCTGGTCCAGCCCGANNAAGGATGAGCTGGTCAACAAGATCATCGCGGAGCCCGACCCCGACAAGCAGATGGAGTACATCGAACAGCTCCAGTACCACTGGTGGGAGGAAGCCGCGTACATCAAGGTCTGCGAGGGGGCGACCCTGCGGGCCTACCGGAACCGGGTGAAGGGCTACGTCAACCCGGCCGACTGGTTCTTCTGGAACGTCTGGTTCGAGGAGTAGGGGAGGCCGAGGCCGATGACCGCCTACATCGTCCGGCGACTTCTGCTCATGATCCCGGTGCTGCTGCTCGTCGCCATCACGATCTTCTTCCTGCTGCACATGTCGCCGGGCGACCCGGTCGCCGTGCTCCTCGGGCCGGATGCCACGACCGAACAGGTCGAGCAGGTACGGGAGGCGCTGGGGCTGAACGAACCGCTTCCGCTCCAGCTCCTCCACTGGTTCCAGGGACTGCTCCACGGCGACCTGGGCACGAGCATCTTCCTGAACAAGCCCGTCACCGAGGCGATCCTGGAGCGAGCCGAGCCGACCATCCTGCTCACCATCGGGGCTTCCCTGGTGGCGATCCTGATCGGCGTCCCGCTCGGCGTCCTCTCGGCGGTCCGGCGCGGGTCGCTGCTCGACACCGGGTCGATGCTCGTGGCGATGCTCGGCATCTCGATGCCGACCTTCTGGATCGGCCTGAACCTGATCCTGATCTTCGCCGTGACGCTGCGCTGGCTCCCAGCACAGGGGTACCAGTCGATCAGCGAGGCGGGCGTCGCCACACTCAAGTACCTCCTGCTCCCCTCGATCACCCTTGGCGCGGCCCAGGCCGCGCTGCTGGCCCGCATGACCCGCTCGATGATGCTGGAAGTCCTGAGCGAGGACTACATCCGCACCGCGCGGGCAAAGGGGGTCTTGGAACGCCGCGTCGTCTTTCGCCACGCGCTCCATAACGCGTTCATCCCCCTCGTCACGGTCATCGGGCTGACGTTCGCCGTGCTCATGGGGGGCGCGGTGATCACCGAGCAGGTGTTCAACATCCCAGGTGTCGGGCGGCTCCTCGTCCAGGCCGTGCTACGCCGGGACTTCCCGCTCGTCCAGGGGATCGTGCTGACCATCGCGTTCCTGTACGTCGTGATCAACTTGCTGGTGGATGTGCTGTACGTCTTCCTCGACCCGCGCATCCGCTACAGCTAGGCGGGCGGGCGCTCTGAGGACCCGCCAACGCACCGCAAAGGGCTCATGCGCATGGTGGTTGGACAAACACAGGCACTGACTCGCGCCGGTAAGCGCCCGGAACGGAGCTTCTTTCAGCGGGCCCGCTACCTGGCCGCCCGTCACACCAGCGGCGTGATCGGAGCGGTGGGGCTGCTCATCATCGTCCTCGTCGCCCTGTTGGCCGGCGTCCTGGCCACACACAGCCCGACGGAGACCGACGCCGTCAATCGCCTGCTCGGCGTCGGCGCCAAGGGGCACCTCTTCGGCACCGACAACCTGGGGCGGGATGTCTTCAGCCGCACCGTCTACGGTACCCGCGTCTCGCTCATCGTCGGCGTGGGTGTCAGCGTGGTGGCGGTCGTGGTCGGCGTGGCGTTCGGGCTGCTCGCCGGGTACTACCGCCGTGTCGACAGCGCGCTCATGCGCCTGATGGACGCGCTGATGGCCTTCCCCGGGATCGTGCTGGCCATCGGCATCATGGCGATGCTCGGTCAGAGCATGCTGAACGTGATCATCGCGCTCGGTGTCGTCTACATGCCGCGCGTCGCCCGCCTGGTCCGGAGCGTCGTGCTTGGCCTGCGGGAACGCCAGTTCGTGGAAGCGGCGCAGGCCACGGGTCTGGCCGACATCCACATCCTGCTCCGCCACATCCTGCCCAACATCTGGTCCCCGGTGATCGTCCAGGCGACCTTCATCTTCGCCGAGGGCGTGCTCGGCGAGGCCGGACTGAGCTTCCTGGGGATCGGTCCGCCGCCGACGATCCCGAGCTGGGGCAACATGCTGGGCGAGGCGCGCCAGTTCATCCGGGAGGCGCCGCTCCTGATGGTCTTCCCCGGGGCCGCACTGACGCTCATGGTCCTGAGCCTGAACCTGGTCGGTGACGGCATCCGCGACCTCCTCGACCCGCGCCTGCGCCGCCGCCAGTGATGGCCCGGCACGCCAGGGTTGGGAGAGACGCTGGAGCACAACCACACAGATCATTCGCTTTCCGCCGCCCGCCGTTCTTCGGTGGGCGGCTCCGCTTAGAATGATCCCGTGATCAAGTGAATCGGTTGAGGACCGGCTCGCCGTCGCGTTGATGACGGGTCACCTTGGGCGGTGGCGACCGACCCCGGCTCACACCAAGAGCGGGTGCCCGCGGCGAAACGCGACGGGCACCCGCTCTTAGGAGACGGCGTGACGGGGGCCTAGCCCACGTTACCGGTTGGAAGCGCCTGCGTGGGCGTGGTCTGGCGCAAGCGGAGCGCCCCGAGGGCGACGTTGGCCTTGATGGTCAGGACCGGCTTGCCCCCTGCCACCGCCGCGGCGGTCCAGAAGGCCCCTTCCCGCTTGGTGAACCCGTCGCCTACGTCGATCGTCCCGAGCATCGTCTCGGCTTCCACCTTCGCCGCCGTACTGCTGGGGATCGCGATGGTCACGGTGGAGACACCCGTCGACAGCTTCACCTCCGCCGGGCGGATTAGGTTCCCGCCGAAGTCGAAGGTGTAGGCGGAGGCCCCGCCGTCGACCTCCATCTCGCGGAAGTTGGCGTTCGCCAGGTTCCGCAGCTCCAGGCCGAACGCCCCGCCGTCGATGTCCAGCTCGTCCATCACGACCGGGTTCGGCGCCGAGAAGTCGATCTCGTACTTGCCGGCCCCCTGGCGCACCTCGAGGTCCGTCAGCGGCAGCCCGCCCAGGTCGAGCGTGCTCTCGCTGGCTCCCCCCTCCAACACCAACCGGTAGGGCCGCGCCGTCCCCAGCGTGAGCTCCAGTGTCGGCACACCGCCGAAGACGCCCGTCCAGCTTGTGATGTTCAACCCCTGGGTGATCTCCAGGGTGCGGCCGTCCTCCACTACCCGGCAGGGGAGCGTGCCGGTCGGGTCGTGATAGGTGCCGGTCACCCAGCGATCGCCCCCACCGGGCCGCACCCGCAGGCGGCAGCCGCCGACCCGGATGCGCAGCAGCAGCGTCTCCCCCTCTGGAAAGCCAACGTCGATCGTCTGATGGATCGAATCGCTCACGCGGCAACCCCTTTCACCGTGGCGCGCGGCCAGGCATCGGCCGGCCCGGCGCTCAACCGAATACGCCCTTGACCATCAGCGCCAGGCCGAGGATTAACAGCGGCACGCCGACGATCGCTCCAATCCCGGTCAGTGTCAGCAGCGTACCGACCACCAGGAAGACGAAGCCGATCACGACGGCGAGCAGTCGCCCGACCGCCTCGACAATCAGGCGCGTCAGACGCCAGATCAACATGAGGGGAAACGTCAGGATGCGCGCCACCGTGTTCCTCCCTGCCCTTGTCGGCCCGCCGCCAACCGGCGGAGCGACTGCCGCAATTCCACGGCCGTCACCGGCGTGCCGGCCCGGGACGCGCCGTGCAAGAGGTCCTACCGAGAGGTCACGGCGGACTTGACGTGCTTGATGCGCTCGAGGTCCTCTTCGAGAACGGCTTCCAGCTCGCTGAGCAGGCGGAGCGCGTACCCGTCCACCTCGCCCATCGAGCGCTTGGCATTGTCCTTGGCCTGGCGCAGGATCTCTTCGGCACGCGCCTTGGCCTCGTTGATGAGCCCCTGCTCGGCCATCAGGTATTCGGCCCGCTCCTTGGCGACGGCCAGGATCTTGTCCGCCTCCGCCTGGGCATCGGTGATAATCTTCTGCCGCTCCTGCACCACCCGGCGCGCCAGCTTGATCTCTTGCGGCAGCGCCAGGCGCAATTGATCGATGATGGCGAGGGCGTCTTCCTCCTCGATCATCACCCGGCTGCTCAGCGGCACCCGCATTCCGTTGCTGATCAGATCCTCCAGGCGGTCGAGCAGCATGAGGATGTCAACCGGTTGACTGGGCTGTCCGTGTCCCCCACGACCGTCTTGCACCGCGACGCTTCCATCTCTAGTCGCTATTCACGCACGACCGCACCGAACTTCCGTGCCAGCGCCTCGGCTACGTGGTCGGGGACCAGCCCCTGGACGTTCCCACCCAGCGAGGCGACCTGCTTGATCAGACTCGAGCTCACGAACGAGTGCTGCGAACTGGTCATCAAGCAAACGACATCCACGTCCGGCGCCATGTGCCGGTTCATATGTGCCAACTTGAATTCATACTCGAAGTCGGAAACAGCTCGCAGGCCGCGAACTATAACTTGTGCACCTACGGATCGCGCATAGTCTACGGTCAGTCCGCGATATGTGTCAACACGCAAATTTGGTGCCAACCCCGCGAGCGCCTGCTCCGCCATCGCGCGCCGCTCCTCCACCGAGAAGAGGGCCCGCTTGTCATGCAGCTCGTCGCCCTCGTAGATCGCGACGATCAACTTGTCGAACAGCCGCGCGGCGCGGCACGCGACGTCGATGTGCCCGTTGGTGATCGGGTCGAAGGATCCCGGGTAGAGCGCGATATGCGTCACCTCATCCCCCCGTCGCTTCGCCGTCTGCCGCTCCCGGCGGCGCGACAACCTCGTAGATCGAAAAACAGCTATCGCCGTGGCAGCGCCGCCGGATCTGCCGCAGCGGGCCGATCTCCTCCGGCAACTCTAGCCGCGGCCAGTGGCCGAGTGCCAGCACGGTCCCCTCAGTCACCGCACCCGACTCCGCCACCCGTTGCATCGTCTCGAGAATGTGCGGGTCGGCGTACGGCGGGTCCATCACCACCAGATCGTACGGCTCCAGGGGCCGAGACAGGAAGGACTGCACGGTCGTGTGATGCACCGCGGCGCGATCGGTGAAACGGGTGCTCGCCAGGTTATCACGGATGACGGCGCACGCCGCCGGGTTCTGCTCGACGAAGTCGCACCACTCTGCGCCGCGCGACAGCGCCTCGATGCCGATCCCGCCACTGCCGGCGTACAGATCGAGCACCCGTCGCGGCCGCACCCCCAGCGTCTGCAGCACCATGAAGAGCGCCTCGCGCACGCGCTGCGACATCGGCCGGGTCCGGCGAGTGCGCGGCACCTTGAGCTGGTGCCCCTTCATCGTGCCGGCGATCACCCGCATCGCANCCCTCCCGGCCGTGGCCCGTGCCCGGCTACGCGCCGGCCCGCGACGTCGCGGGCACCGGCACCGGGCTGGCCGGATAGGACCCGAAGACCTTCAACTCGGCGACGACCTCCGCCATCCGCTCCAGTGCCGCGCGGATCGGCGGATCCTCGCGGTGCCCTTCAACGTCCACCAGGAAATAGTAGTCGCCCAGCTTNGACTTCTTCGGCCGGCTCTCGACCTTGGTCATCTGGATCTGCGCGGCCGCCAGGACGCCCAGCACCTCGTAGAGCGCCCCCGGCACATTGGCCTTCACGCTAAAGCAGATCGAGGTCTTGTCCTGACCGGTGGGCGGCGCGTCGGCCTCCGCCAGCACGACGAAGCGCGTGACGTTGTTGTCGAAGTCCTGAATATCGGCCGCGAGGATTTCAGCTCCGTACAGCTCGGCCGCCCGCCGGGTGCCAATCGCCACCTGCGACCGGACGCCCGCCTCCATCACCCCCGCGACGGCCGCCGCCGTGCTCAGCGCCGCCACCTGCCCGGCGCCCGGCAGCGCGCGCTCCAGAAACCGCCGGCACTGCCCGAGCGCCTGCGGATGCGACGTCACCGTGCGCACCTCAGCGAGCGTCGTGCCCGGCACCCCGACCAAGAAGTGCCGAACCGGCAGCACCAATTCGCCGCAGATCTTCAGGTCCGTCTCATGGATCAGCAGGTCGACCGTGCCGCTGACCGAGCCCTCCAGCGAGTTCTCGATCGGGAGCATCGCCTGCTCGGCCAGCCCCGCCTCGACCGCATCCACCAGCGCCGGGAACGAGGAGAACGGGACAACCTCCGCCCCGCGCGGCGTGGCCCAGGCCAGCGCCGCCTCCTCGCTGAAGGTTCCCTCCGGCCCGAGGTACGCGATGCGCATACCGATTCCCTTCGCCAAACTCCCCGTCGCCCGCCAGAGTATAGGCGCCCCTCCACAACCCGGTCAACGCGCGGGGAGTGGGCAGCGTCCCAAGCGGTACCCATTCCAAGTGCGCTTGATAGCTAGAGAGGACTAGGGTAAAAGAACATTTGTGTGGATGAGGAAGGGATGGGTGACATGTCGGCTTATCGCCTCACCGCGGCGACACTGGAGCCGGGTATGCCGAGGCCTGATATCCTGGAGCAAGTTGAGTTCTTCCGTCTCGATGCCTCTCGGAAGCGGAATGAGACGCGGAAGGCCGCGCTAGGACAGTATTTTACACCCGCGCCCATTGCTCGCATGATGGCATCGATGCTCGCGGGAAATCCGTCCGAAGTCCGAATCCTTGATGCTGGCGCAGGAATTGGCACACTGCTTGCCGCGGCAGTCGACCATTTCCTTCGCCAGCCATGTCCTCCGGCAGCTATTCACGTCACAGCCTGTGAGATTGACGAGTTATTCCTACCGTACTTGTCCGACACCCTGAATCTCTGCCAGAAGCAGTGTGAGACGGCAGGTGTCAATTTTTCGGGCGAAATCCTCAACCAAGATTTCATCTCGATCGCCGTAGACAGCCTCCGCCCCAATCTATTCTCCGATCGATCGCGATTGGCCGTGAACTGTGCGATTCTGAACCCCCCCTACCGAAAGATTCATTCGAACTCCACCAGTAGAAGGCTACTGCGCCAAGTTGGTATCGAAACCAGCAATCTATACTCTGCATTCCTGGCCCTTTCGGTGTTACTGCTAGATCAAGGTGGCGAACTCGTTGCTATCACGCCACGAAGCTTCTGCAATGGCCCGTATTTCAGATCCTTCCGGAAGGCCTTTCTTGAGGCGATGTCGCTCAGACGGCTCCATGTGTTCGAGTCTCGACAAGAGGCGTTCAGTGAGGATGACGTCCTTCAGGAGAACGTCATTATCCACGCCGTGAAGGGATGCGACCCAACGGACGTGATCGTGTCTTCGAGTTTAGGTGTAGACGATGACCTGACTGCGGTCCGGCAGGTGAGTTTCACAGATGTGGTACGTCCCCACGACCCGCAGTCGTTCATTCACATCATCCCCGATGCGCTCAGCATCCAGGTTCTGGAGCAGATGAAGAGGTTTGAGTTCAGCCTCAGCGACCTGGACCTGACGGTATCAACCGGTCGAGTAGTCGACTTCAGAGCGCGCTCACTTCTCAGAGCTCAACCGGTAGACGGAACGGTACCGCTCATCTATCCGACTCACTTTGAGCATGGTTACATCGTTTGGCCGAAGCAACAGGCCCGCAAACCTAATGCGCTGGTTCGTTCGGATCTGTCCGAGTCTTTGCTAGTGCCGAACGAAAACTATGTCCTCGTTAAGCGCTTCTCGGCTAAGGAAGAAAAGAAGCGTCTCGTAGCCGCAGTTTACGATGCATCGCGGATTAAAGCGGATGCTGTCGGCTTTGAGAATCATCTGAACTACTTCCACCAGCACGGCAAAGGCCTGAGCCTCGACTTAGCCCGTGGCCTTGCAGCCTACCTCAACTCGTCGCTTGTTGATTGGTACTTCCGCTTGTTCAATGGCCACACGCAAGTCAATGCGACCGATCTTCGGAACCTAAAGTATCCTTCGAAGGAGGACTTGGAGAGGCTCGGGCGCAGCATCGGTGATCAATTTCCGTCCCAAGGCGACTTGGACACCTTGGTGGAGAAGGAGCTCTTGACTTTGCCTGAAGAGTCTACGGATATCGATCCGATCAAGATTCGGCGCCGCATAGATGAGGCAAAGGGTATCCTAAAGGCGCTTGGGTTTCCACCAGCCCAACAGAATGATCGTTCCGCGCTGACCTTACTTGCCCTGCTGGACTTACGACCAGAGGACCCTTGGACGGAAGCCAAGAACCCTCTTCGAGGTATCACGCCGATGATGGAATTTTTCGCTACGCATTATGGCAAGAGGTACGCGCCGAACACTAGAGAAACCGTGCGACGGCAGACGATACATCAGTTCTTGGAGGCTGGTCTCGTCGTACTCAACCCTGACAACCCCGAGCGGCCTATCAACAGCGGCAAAACGGTATACCAGATTGATGGGATGGCGCTTGAACTGCTAAGAACTTTCGGGACTCCGGATTGGGATCATAACTTACGCTCGTACCTCGCGTCGGTCGAGACATTGAAGCGACGATACGCCCGGGAGCGTGAGATGAAACGCATTCCAGTTGAGACTGCTCCTGGGGTAACCGTTCAGTTGTCGCCCGGCGGCCAGAACATACTCATTCGGGAGATAATCGAGAATTTTGCACCATACTTCACACCTGGCGGTCGAGTTCTGTACATCGGCGATGCTGACGAGAAGTTTGCCTATTTCGATCAAGAGGGGTTGGAATCCCTCGGAGTTCACGTCAGTGCGCACGGCAAAATGCCTGATGTTATCATTTATCATAAAACGAAAGACTGGCTTGTTATTGTAGAGGCCGTCACAACGCATGGACCGGTGGACCCCAAGCGTCGCTCGGAGCTTGAGCGATTGTTCGCAGGCTGTACGGCTGGACTGGTCTTCGTCACTGCGTTTCTGGACAGACGAACGCTCGCGCAGTACCTGGATGAGATCTCTTGGGAAACCGATGTTTGGGTTGCTGAACACCCTACCCACCTAATCCACTTCAATGGTGAGCGCTTTCTCGGTCCGAGCTGAGGTACTTTCGCGACAGCCCACCAGACGACCCGACCTGAGTGCGAGGTCACAGGAGACCAACCACCCGTGCCAGTTCGACGGAGCGTGGTCCCCACAGGGTGAGGCCATGCTCGCCTGTTACTGCGCGGGTGGTTCGAGCTATTCCTTCGCACCGTGGCACTCCCGCGCCGGAAAGCGATCCCGGCCTCGGCAATCACCATCGGTACAGGACCATGCCATCGAGCACTGTGACTTGATACCGGTGCCTGCGGACCTCGATAGGCTGCGCGTGGTCCTGGTAGCGAATTTGGCACGGACGTTGACGCAGGCGCACGTGCGATCCTAATTGCCCAATAGTAGCTGCGCCCCCTATCACCGACACCCATTGCTGCGTCGTCGGACTTCCAATTAGAATGCATGTTCTGTGCGTATGGCACGTGTTTGTGGATGGGAGAACAGGGTGCCAATCCCGGAACCACTCTTCCTGACGGGGAAGAACCTCGCCTTCACCGAGGAGGCCGCGACGGTCCCGCCGCGATTGACCGACCACGCGCGGACGATGGACCAGGGCGTCTACCAGGTGGCCGAGAACTTCTACGTCGCCGTCGGCTATGGACAGGCCAACATGACGATGGTGGTCGGGACCGACGGCGTGCTGATCATCGACTGCCTCGAGAACGAGGAGAACGCGCGCCAGGCGCTGAGCGACCTGCGGAAGGTGAGCGACAAGCCGATCCAGGCGTTGATCTACAGCCACAGCCACCCCGATCACATCTCCGGGGTGCGCGCGATTCTCGATTCGGAGCAGGTCGAAAACGGGCAGGTGGCGATCTACGCCCACGAGCGGCTGCTCGCCGGGGTGCGGGGGAATCCCAGTCTCGGGATCGTGCCGGCGCTCCGACTGGCGTACACGTTCGGCTTCGACCTGGAGCGCGGGCCCGAAGGGTGGGTGGAGACCGGCCTCGGGACGCAGTTCCACACCGGCACGATCGGCTTCATCCCGCCGACAACCGTGTTCCAGGGCACGCTCGACATTCAGGTGGCCGGGATCACCGTGCAGCTCCGCGAGGCGCCGAGCGAGTCGGACGATGAGATCGTCATGTGGTTCCCGGATCACGGCGTCCTGCATGTCGCGGACGTGATCCAGGGCGAGACGCTACCGAACGTGTACCCTTTGCGAGGCGCGGTCCGTGATCCGCTGCAGTGGGTTCGGGCGATCGACCTGCTCCGCGAGTACGACGCACAGGCACTCATCTTCGGGCATGGTCGCCCGCTCGTGGGCAAGGATGACGCCCGGGCATTGCTCATGGCCTACCGGGATGCGGTGCAGTACGTCCATGACCAGGCCGTCCGGCTGATGGCCCGCGGCTACACCCGCGACGAGCTCGCAGAAACCCTCACCGAGCTACCGTCTCGCCTTCGTCATCATCCCTGGCTCGGGGAGTTCTACGGCACCGTGAAGCAGACGGTGCGGCAGATCTATCACAACTACTACGGGTGGTTCCAGGGTGACCCCGCCTCGATCGACCCACTGCCCCGCCGCGAACGCGCCGCCCGCTACGTCGACGCGATGGGCGGACGTGACGCGGTAATTGCCAACGCCGAGGCAGCGTACAACGCGGGCGATTTCCGCTGGGTCGCGGAGCTCCTGACGCACCTGCTCCGGCTGGACCCGGAGGATCAGGACGCACGCCGGCTCAAGGCGGATGCCCTGCGACAGCTCGGGTATCGGACCAGCAACCCCATCTGGCGCAACAACTACCTGATGGGCGCCAAGGAGATCGACGGGACGCTGGATCGTGCCCGCCTCCTCGCCACGCTCCGCGCGCTGGGGAACCCGGACGTCGCCGCCACCATGCCGATCCCGCTGCTCCTTCGCGCGCTCGCCACCCGCCTGAACCCGGCACAGAGCGAGGGAACGCACCTCACGGTAGGCTTCCACTGCACCGATACGGGCGCCAGCTACGGCCTCGCCATCCGCTCCGACGTGGCGGAGGTCCTCGCCACGGCTCCTGCCGACGCGGCACTGGAGATCCAGACCACCGAGCCGACGCTGCGCGGCCTCCTCACCGGCCGGCTACCGTGGGCGCAGGCCGTCGCGGACGGCGCGGCGACGGTCACCCAGGGCACGCCCGAGGGCGCAACGCATCTCTGGAGCCTGTTCGATCCGCCCATGGGCGAGCTCCCGGCACTCGCACTGCGGTAGCCGCACGGACGCGAATGCCGTGCGTGACGACCGGAAACGCAGCGTACCGGCGAGGGACACACCGCAGGGCCTGCCACCATCGGCATGGTGGCAGGCCCTGTCAAACCCCCTCGACGGCACGGTCCCGTTGCGGGGATACTGGCACCCATACCCGGCGCGATGCCGCGGCGAACAGACTCACACCGCGGGAAGCGCTCCCGTCTGGAGGTGCGGATGATCCCACGAGGCAAGCCGGATATCGGCTGGGCGGATCTGGCCGTCGCGGCGGCGCGGTGCCTGTGGCCGGGCGACCGCGCCGCGGCGCAGCGGCGGGTCGAGGCGGCGTGGTCGCCGCAGGGTGAGGCACTGGCCTGCCTGTCGGTGCGCAGCGCGTTCGACCTGCTCCTCCATGCGCTGGCGCTCCCGGCCGGGAGCGAGATCCTGGTGTCGGCGATTACGATCCGGGACATGACCCGGATTATCGAGCATCACGGTCTGGTGCCGGTGCCGGTGGATCTCGATATGGCGACGCTCTCGGTGCCGGTCGCGAACCTGGAGCGGGCGTGGACGCCGCGCACGCGCGCGATTCTGGTGGCCCACCTGTTCGGGAGCCGGATGCCGCTGGATGACGTCGCGCGCTTCGCCCACGAACGCGGGCTCGTGCTGATCGAGGACTGCGCTCAGGCGTTCACCGGGCCGGACTATCACGGGCATCCCGCGAGCGACGCCTGCCTCTTCAGCTTCGGTCCGATCAAGACGGCGACAGCTCTGGGTGGCGGGATCGTGACGGTGCGCGACGGCGCGATCCGCGAGCGAATGCGCTCGCTCCAGGCGGGATACCCGGTGCAGAGCCGCCGGCGCTACCTGAAGCGGGTGCTCACCTTCGGCATGTTCAAGCTGCTNGCCACGCCGGTGCCGTACGGGGCCTTTACCGCTGCATGCCATGCGCTGGGGCGGGAGCACGACGCGGTCATCAGCGGCGCACTGCGTGGGTTTCCCGGCGCGGGACTGATGACCAAGATCCGGCAGCAGCCGTCCGCGCCGCTCCTGGCCCTGCTCGCCCGGCGGGTGACGCAGTTCGACCCGCGCCGGGTCGCGCGGCGGGCACAAGCAGCCCGCACGGCGATCGACCTCATGCCCGGCGTCGACCGACCCGGCACGCGCGCCGCTGAGCACAGCTACTGGGTCTTCCCGATCCAGGCCGCGGACCCGGACGGTCTGGTGCGACGACTCTGGCGACACGGCTTCGACGCAACGCGGGGAGCTTCCAGCATGTCGGTCGTGGACCCGCCGCCGGATCGACCGGAGCTGGAGCCGCGGGAGGCGCGGCGCGTCATGGACCAGGTGCTCTACCTCCCGGTGTACCCCGGCATCGCCGACCACGACCTTGCCCGGCTCGCGCACGCCGTTGCCGCTCCGGCCCCCGCAGAGGCAACGACGGTCGCCCGCGAGACCGGCTAGGCGCGCCGCGCCCGACTCCGCTCAGGATGACGCGCGGGGAGCGCGGGCGGCTGGCGGGTAGACGGGGCCAGTCCCGCAACGGTTATCCGTCACCGACCGCCGCGCCGTGATGGCGTCACGTACTCAACGGGAGCCGGACGGCGTTGCGCGCGAAGAAGAGAAGGTTGGCCGGGCGCTCCGCCAGCCGGCGCATCAGGTACGGGTACCAGCCGGTGCCGTGGTTGGTGGAGATGAGCACCGTGTAGCCGCGCCGGAGGAGCTGGAGCTGCAGGTCCGTCGCGATGCCGTAGAGCATCTGGAACTCGAAGCGGTCGCGGGGGATCTTGTTGGCGATCGTGAAGTCGATGACGTGCTCGATGATCCGCTTGTCGTGGGTGGCGATCGCGGTGTAGCCGTCGGCGGAGAGTGCGCGCTCGGCCAACCGGATGTAGGCGCGGTCGACGTCGGCCTTGCTCGGGTAGGCGATGTCGGGCGGCTCGAGGTACGCCCCCTTGACGATCCGGATGTTGGGCGCGTAGGGGAGCAACGATTCGAGGTCGACCTCGCTGCGGTAGAGGTACGCCTGGAGGACGACCCCGGTGTTGTCCAGGCCCGCCTCGCGCAGGTCCCGGTAGATCCCCAGCGTGCCGTCGACCCACGGCGAGTCTTCCATGTCCATGCGGATGAAGGTGCCGACCGTCGCGCCGTGTTCGACGACCCGGCGGACGTTGCGGAAGCCGACCTCCTGGCTCACGCTCAGGCCCAGGTGGGTCGGCTTGAGCGCGATGTTGGTGCGCAATCCCTCGGCCTTGAGGCGATCGATGACCCGGATGTAGTCGTCGGCCACCCCGTCGGCGGTCGCCACATCGTAGACGTGCTCGCCGAAGATCGTGGTGTTGGTTTTGAAGCCCATGTCTTCGAGGCGACGCAGCGCCTGGATCGCCTCGTCGAGGCTCTCACCAGCGACGAAGCGTGCCGCGCCGAGTTGCATCCCGTAGCGCTCGACGGTGCGCCGCACCACCGGGTTCGTGGTCGCGTGGAGGATTCCGTTCCGGAAGACCCGATTCACCGCATCCGACAGGCCCATGGCTCGCCATCACCTCCGCATCATCAACCGCGGCCGCACCCTGGCCCCGGCGCAGGGCACGTTCTCGTCGCGCCCGCCCTCACCCGCATTGTAGCGGCAACCGACCGAGCGCCGCGGAAAGCTCAGCACGGCGGAGCTCCTGTTATCCCTGCTGGCTGCCCCGGGCGTTGGTGGCGGGGCACGCCGCGTCCCGTCCCGCGCTTCGCAATACCTTAGGCGCACACCACTTTCACACATGCCGCTGTTGACACCGTTGCGGCTGTCTGTTAGTACTTGGTCGAATAGCAACACCGGTGTGATTACCGACGCGCTGCGGGCGCTCTCCTGAGCCGAACCCGACGGCAGACCCGCTCTTCGGGGACTTGCCCGGAGTGGCACCACCCGTTCCCACCCATGGACGTCTCCACCCCCCTCGCGGGCGTGTGGTTGGGCGTGTTTGATGCAGAGGAGGAGTCATGAACCAGCAACGTGACCGTGAGATGCACGAACTCGCCGCCGCCGTGGCCGGGGGGCAGATCAGCCGACGCGCCCTGCTCCGCCGAGCTGCCATGATCGGCCTGAGCGCGCCCGTCATCGGCGGACTCCTCGCTGCCTGCGGTGGTGGTGGCAACGAAGAAACCGAACCGACCAGCCCCGCCGGTGAGGGGAACGGGAGCACCGCGACGACCGAGCCCGGCGAGACTCCGTCGGGCGGCGCGCCCTCGGGTGATCGACCGGTGCTCCGCTTCGCACTCGACGCGGCGGACCTCGGCACCCTGGACCCGCACTACGCATCGAGCACCCCCGACCGCACCGTGGTCGACATGATCTTCAACGCTCTGGTGCGCTAAAAGCCGGGCGACAGCTCTCAGTTCGAGCCGAACCTGGCCACTGAGATCCCGGAGCCGGAGATCGTGGACGGCAAGCAGGTCTGGACCTTCACCCTGCGCCAGGGGGTCATGTGGCACCCCGGCCCGCAGACGGAGTCGTACGAGCTGACGGCGGACGACGTCGTCTTCTCGCTCCAGAAGTCGGCCAACTCAGACACCTCGGCCTACGCGGCAGAGTACACCGGCATGACGTTCGAGAAGGTCGACGACTACACCGTCCGGATCACGCTCGACACGCCGCTCTCGCCGCTCCTCTTCCTGCCCAAGGTCGCCAACTACTCCGGCGGGTTCATCATGAGCCAGCGGGCGGTTGAGGCGATGGGGCCCGACGCCATCAAGACCCATCCGGTCGGCACCGGACCGTTCATGTTCCAGAACTACACGCCGCAGAACGCGATCGAGCTGGTCGCCTGGGACAACTACTTCCGCGGCGCGCCCAAGCTGGCGGGCGTCACCCTGCGCTTCATGCCCGATCCCTCCAGCCGTGAGCTGGCGCTGCAATCGGGCGAGATGGACGTGGTAGACGGCATCTCCGAAGCACGCTGGGTGGACAAGATCAACGCGATCGACGGGCTCACAGCCGACGTCTTCGGTGTCGGCGAGGTTACCTTCGTCAACTTCGACATGAGCCGGGAGCCGCTCTCGGATGTGCGAGTCCGCCAGGCGTTAGCCTACGCTATGAACCGTGAGGAGCACCTGGCCCTCTTCGGCGAGCCGGTCGCGCAGAGCGTCTACTCCGTCGCCCCGGCCGAACTGATGGCCGGCGGATTGACGCGCGAGGAGGCGGAGCAGGCAGGCGTCGCCTACGACTACGACCCCGATCGCGCCCAGCAGCTCCTCGCCGAGGCCGGCGTACAGAACCTCACCTTCGAGGTCGTCACGTCGGAGCTGGACAGCTACCGCAAGCACTATGAAGCGCTCCAGGCACAGCTCGCCAAGATCGGCGTCACGCTCACGGTGAACGTGGTCGACCACCCCACGTTCCACAGTCTGATCCGGGAGAACGTCAACCCGATCGTGATCTACATCGCTTTCCGGCCGAATCCGGACGCCTACTTCTCCCAGTTCTTCCACTCCGATGCCATCGTGGTCACCGGCCCCAAGCCGAACACCAACTTCTCGCACTACGACAAGGTCGACGACCTGATCGAGGAGGCACGGGCCGAGACCGACCCCGACCGGCAGGTGGAGCTCTGGAAGGAGATCAACACCCGGATCCTGCAGGACATGGCGGCCATGCCGCTCCTGTACATCAACCAGGTCTACGGGCGCTCCAAACGGGTTGACTACGGGCATGAGCTGAAGTCGTCGCTGGCCCTCTACCCGCAGATCACCGAGTTGACGACCATCACCGGGTAACGTGTCCACGCGGCCCGCTCGGGTCCTGCTCGGTTCCGGGCGGGCCGTGCTCTAGGATGGGTGGCGCCTGTGGCTGTCTATGCGCTCAAGCGCATCCTGCTTGCAGTGCCGACACTCCTGGCGGTACTGACGCTCATCTTCATCATCGTGCGCGTCGTGCCGGGCGATCCGGCCACGGCCGCCCTGGGCGACTACGCCTCAAAGGAGGCAGTCGAGGCCCTGCGCCAGCGGATGGGCCTCGACAAGCCGCTCTACGTGCAGTACGTCGATTTCCTGAGCGGGCTGCTCCGCGGCGATCTCGGCCGCTCGCTGATCAGCAGCCAACCGGTGATCGATCAGATTCGCTTCGCGCTGCCGCACACGATCGAGCTCGCCGTTGCCGCGATCCTCATCGGCCTGGTCCTTGGCATCCCCGTCGGCATCATCACCGCCGTCCGCCGCAACACGATGGTCGACTACGTGGGACGGGTCCTGTCGCTGGCGGGGCTGTCGTTCCCGGCGTTCTATCTCGGCATCCTGCTCCTGTACTTCTTCTCCGTGCGCTGGCGCCTCTTCCCGACCCTCGGAGCCGGGAACTTCTCGGACCCGTTGGCCAACCTCCACCACCTGGCGCTTCCGGCTATCAGCCTCGGGCTGATCGAGACGGCCTACATCGGGCGCATGACCCGCTCGGTGATGATCAACGTCCTGGGCGACGACTACGTGCGCACGGCGCGGGCGAAGGGGCTGAGCAACCGGGTCGTCCTGCTGCGGCATGCCTTCCGCGCGGCGCTGATCCCCATCGTCTCGCTCGTCGGTATCTTCGCCATCTCGCTGATCGGCAGTTCGGTGCTGACCGAGATCGTCTTCTCACGGCCGGGGCTGGGCCGGTTGATGGTCGGGGCGATCCGCCAGCGCGACTACACCACGGTGCAGTCGATCATGGTGATCTACGCCTGCTTCATCGTCTTCATCAACCTGATCACCGATCTCGTATACGGACTGGTCGACCCTCGCGTAAGGTACGAATAGGTGGCACAGGCCGAAGCGACACTCCCATCCGTCAGGTATGTCTCGCAGCGGCGGCGCCTCTGGCGCACCTTCACCCAGAACCGCGCCGCCCTGGTGGGCCTCGCTATGGTGGCGATCATCGTCTTCGTGGCCGTGGCCGCCCCGCTGCTAGCACCGCATGACCCACTCGAGCAGAGCGTGGTCAATCGCCTCACCCCTCCCAGCGAGGGCTATCCCCTGGGCCGGGACGACTACGGGCGCGACATCCTCTCGCGCATCATCTACGGCGCTCGCGCAGCGCTGCTGGTCGGCATCGTCTCGGTCGCCTTCGGCGGGCTGCTCGGCACCGCCATGGGCACCGTCGCCGGATTCCGCGGTGGTCGGGTCGAGACGACCATCATGCGGGTCGTCGACGTCATGCTCGCCTTCCCGGACCTCATCACCGGGCTGCTCGTGGCCGCCGTGCTCGGCGGGGGCATGACCAACCTGATCCTGGCCATCGGGCTGACCATCGCCCCGCGCTTCGCCCGAGTGGCCCACGGCCCGACGCTGTCGCTGAAGAACAAGGACTTCGTTGAGGCCGCACGTGCCCTGGGCGCCTGCGACGGCCGGCTCCTGCTGGTCCATATCGTGCCGAACGTCGCCGGCGAGTTGCTGGTACTCGCCAGCCTCTGGACCGCCTCAGCCATCCGGCTGGAGGCCAGCCTGAGCTTCATCGGCCTGGGCGTGCAACCGCCGACGCCGAGTTGGGGCCAGATGATCCGCGACGGGACGATCCACCTCACGGACGTGCCGCTCTTCTCCCTCGCCCCGGGGATCGCGCTGCTGCTGACGGTGCTCGCGTTCAATCTCCTGGGCGACGGCCTCCGCGACGCGCTCGACCCCAAGGCCCAAGCGTGATGCGTCTGGCGGCCTGCCCCCCGGACGGGCTCCCGGTGGAATGGCGCCGGTCCGGGGCGGCATCGGTGGGGCTCCTGACGTTTCCCTCATGACCGCCAGCCGCCGGATTCGGCACACAGACGTGGATCTATCGTGCCGGACACGGCCTTCCTCGGGCAAGCACGGGACGGAACCTTGAACCATCCCGCCCAACAGTCTGGATTCTGCGCATCCGGTATGTGCCGANCTGAACGGCTCACAGGACGCACGCACTCACAGCTCTTATTGACACGTCCGCACGCCGATGATACGGTAGCTACGCATTCGTAGCGAGACCGACAAGAGGCAGCAGCGGCCGCGGACCGCCGTTCCCAGGCGGACCCGGGGCAACTTCCAGTACCCGGCGCCGTCGTGGGGACGACCTAGGGGGGATGGGAGATGAGTCAGTATATCCTGCGCCGCCTGTTCTGGCTGGTGCCAACTATGCTGGCGATTTCACTCGTCACGTTCATCGTGATGCACGCCACACCCGGCTCACCTCTGCAACCCGACGCGCCGAACGCCAACCCGCTACCCCCCGCCGCCCAGCAGAATCTCGCCCGTAAGTGGGGCCTGGACAAGCCGCTGCACGTCCAGTACCTGACCTTCCTCAAGAACGCCCTCCGCGGCGACTTCGGCAGCTCCTACGTCCACAAGACCAGCACTGTCATGGAGATCCTCAAGCGCACCTTCCCGGTATCGCTCCACCTCGGCACCATGGCGCTCCTGCTCGCGATCTTCATCGGCATCCCGCTCGGCGTCCTGGCAGCGGTCGACCAAAACGGCCCGATCGACTACGTGTGTAGCTTCATCGCGACGCTGGGCGTCGCGGTGCCGAACTTCGTCCTGGCGATCTTCCTGATCGTCGTCTTCGTCCTCGGGCTCGGCGTCATCCCGCGCACCGGTGGCTGGACCAGCCCGGTCGATTGGATCCTGCCGACTATCGCGCTCGGCCTCGGCCCGCTCGGGATCCTGGCCCGCTACACCCGCTCCAGCATGGTCGAAGTGATGCGTCAGGACTACATGCGGACCGCGCAAGCGAAGGGGCTGTCCCAGCGCGCGGTGATTCTCGGGCATGCGGTCAAGAACGGCCTGCTGCCCCCCTTGACCATCCTCGGCCCGATGTTCGCCGCGGTCGGCACCGGATCCTTCTTCGTCGAGACCCTGTTCCGCGTGCCCGGCATGGGCCGGTTCTTCGTCGACAGCATGATCGCCCGCGACTACCCGCTGATCATGGCCATCATCCTCCTCTACGGGATCTTCCTGGCGATCATGAACCTCGTGGTGGACATCCTCTACAGCGTGGTGGATCCACGGATTCGGCTGGCCTGAGGAGGGGAGAAACGCCATGGATGCGCTCGGCTCGCGCCGTGAAGAGACGCTGGCACCGTCGACTACCGAGGCCGGCCGCCCAGCTTCAAAGACGTTGGCCGGCATGGCCCGCCCGCACCGCACCCTGTGGCAGGACGCATTCAGGCGCCTGATCGCCAACCGCCTGGCCCTGGCCGGGGGAATCGTCATCCTCTTGATCGCACTGATGGCGATCTTTGCGCCCGTGATCGCGCCCTACCCCTATGACAAGCCCAACTACAGCGCGATCTCCCAGTTCCCCAGCCGCGACTTTCCGATGGGTACCGACCTGACGGGGCGCGACATGCTCAGCCGCATGATCTACGGCGCCCAGGTGTCGATGCTGGTCGGCCTCGGCGCGCAGGTGATCGTCTTCCTGATCGGCGTCCCCATCGGCGCCATCGCCGGGTACGCCGCCGGTAAGACCGACACCATCCTGATGCGCTTCGTCGACGTGATGTACGCCTTCCCCCAACTGCTGTTCGTGATCTTGATCATGGCCGCGCTCGGGCGGGGCTTGCAGAACATCTTCATCGCCATTGGGATCACCGGCTGGGTCACCATCGCCCGGTTGACCCGCGCCGAGTTCCTGTCCATGCGAGAGAAGGACTATATCCAGGCGGCGCGCGCCGTCGGGGCCGGGCCCTGGCGGCTGATCACCCGCCACATGCTCCCTAATGCGCTCACCCCCATCGTCGTGGCGCTGACCTTCGGTGTGCCGGAGGCCATCTTCACCGAGGCGAGCCTGAGCTTCATCGGCGTCGGCATCAACCCGCCGCGACCAAGCTGGGGGCAAATGGTCGGTGAGTATTTCCCGTACCTGCAGTCGTATTGGTACCTCGCGCTCTTCCCGGCGATTGCGATCGCGGTGGTGATGATGTCCTTCACATTCTTCGGCAACGGTCTGCGCGACGCGCTCGACCCGCGCATGCAGCAGAAGTAGGCGGAGCGCGCGAGGATCCACCGGCTGGGCGGCCGGATGCTCCTCTCCACGATGTAGGACCTGAACGATAGCGGAACCACGATGGATTGGCCTGGCCGCGACGAACGCGGCGCGAGAGGAGGAGACGATGGACAAACTTCGGTGGTGGGAAGATCCGGAACAATTGCGGCTGCTGCACAAGCGATTTGAAGCCGTGCGAGCCGACCGGCGCCAGTTCCTGGCCATCGTCGGCGCGGCCGGGGGCGCCGCTGCCGTGTCGCTCGCCCTGGCCGCCTGCGGTGGCTCCGAGGGAGAGGGTGGCGGCGGGACCACCGGCGAGTCCGAGGGAACCCAGGGGACCGGCAGTGAGTCCACCAGCCAGCCCGGCTCGGCGGAAGGGGAGCTGGCCGAGGAGCAAGTCTTCCGCGTCAACTTCGAGACCGACCCGACGAGCCACGACTTCAACTGGGACCTCTACTGCGGCGGCGAGGAGAGCCTCTTCGCCCAGCTCGGCCAGTTCGACGAGGATCTGCAAGTCCAGCCGGACATCGCCGAGCGCTGGGAGGCCAACGAGGACGCCTCGGTCTGGACCTTCTATCTCCGCAAAGACAGCAAGTGGAGCAACGGCGACCCGGTGACCGCGCACGACTACGAGTGGTCCTGGAAGCGCCAGCTCGACCCGGCGACCGCTGCCCCCTACGCCGGCTTCCTCTACGACNTGAAGAACGCCGAGCCGTTCAACCTGGGGCAGGGNAACTTCACCCGCGACGACATCGGCGTCAAGGCGGTCGACGACTACACCCTCGTCTGCACGCTGGAAGGCCCGCGCGGCTACTTCCCGGTGCTGGCGTCCTACATCGCCGCGGCTCCCTCGCACCGTCCGTCGGTCGAGAAGTACGGCGACAAGTGGACCGAGGCCGGGAACTGCGTCTCCAACGGCCCGTTCAAGCTGGTGGAGTGGCGTCACGACGAGATCGTCATCTGCGAGAAGAACGAGGGCTACTGGAACGCGGCCAACATCACGCTCCAGCGGATCGAGCGCCCGATCATCGCGTCCGATGCCTCCCAGCTCGCCTATGAGAACAACGAGATCGACTGGCACTACCGCGGGCAGCTCGGGCAGCTCGAACGGGTCCAGAACGACCCCACGCTGTCCAAGGAGATGGTCAAGTACAACCTGTACGGGACGTGGTACCTCGCCCCCCACTTCGGCATGCCGCCCTTCGACGTGCGGGAAGTGCGCCTGGCGATGTCCCACGCCATCGACCGGGATGTCATCGTCAACAACGTGCTCAAGGGGCTCGGCACCCCGGCCTATACCATGACCCCGCCGGGCATGCCCGGGTACAACCCGAACAAGTACGAGGAGTACACCGCCTTCGACCCGGAGAAGGCCATGGCCCTGCTCAAGGGCACCCCGTATGAGGGCGGCAAGAACTGGCCGCCGATCACCCTGACCCAGCGCGAAGAGGGCGACGCGCCGAAGGCCGCCGCCGAGGCCATCATTCAGATGCTCAAGGAGCATCTGGGCATGGACATCAAGCACGAGATCGGCGAGCAGCGCGAGGTCTACGACCGGGCCTACAAGCACGAACTGCAGCTCTGGTGGGTCCGCTGGTACATCGACTACCCCGACCCCAACAACACCCAGTACCTGGTCTGGTACTCCAAGTTCCCAACCGGCTCGCGCCACACCTGGCAGAACGAGGAGTACGACCGGCTGGTGAGCGAGGCGGCCGGGGAGAAGGACGAAGAGAAGCGGCTGGAGATGTACCGGCAGGCCGACGAGCTGATGCTCAAGGACGGCGCCGCGATCTTCGTCTACAACCCGTACAACTACGGCCTGCTCAAGCCGTGGGTCTCCAACTTCCCGCGCAACTCCCAGGGCGAGCTGGTCCCGACCTGGAATGTGTTCGTGCGCATGTACGACCGGATCAAGATCCTGAAGCACTAGGATCCGGCGACAACCGAGCGCGCCGACGCGGCCGGGCGGCACCGGACTTGGTGCCGCCCGGTCGTGCGTCCGGCCCGCTCCCCGTCCGCCAGGCCGCCCGCACACCGGTTCCCAGCGTCCCCGTCCCCCTTCCCCGCACCACCCGCACGCTCTGCTGTCACATCTGTCACGCGGCTGCAACCGTGGGCCGGCTCGTGCGACGACTTCGCATGCACGGGCACACGACCGTGATACCCGTGACTGTCGCACGCGCCGGAAAGGAGCACCCCGATGAAACGCTGGATCTTGCTCGTGCTCGGCACGGCGATGCTCGCCCTCCTGCCAAGTGTTGCCCTCGCCCAGGGGCCGGGCAACGGTGACTTCCTCCTCCGCGTCAACAGCCCACTCGTTGTCCCCCCCGACGACACCGTCGACACGGCGATGGTCGTCAACGCCCAGGGCACCTTCGACGGGGTCATCGAGAACGCGGCCGTCGTCATCAACGGGACCGCCGTCGTCAACGGCGTAATCAACGGCGACCTGACGGTCATCAACGGCCAGGCCGACCTCAGGGACGGCGCGCGCGTGCAAAACGTGGCCCTGGTCAACAGCACCATCACCCAGGCGCCCGGCGCGCAGGTCAGCGGACAGGTCACCCGCACCACGGCGTCCTTCAACCCGTGGAACTTCACCGCCGTCTGGCTCGTCTTCTGGCTGGGGATGACCGTGCTCGTCGTGATCGGGGGACTGATCTTCGCCGCCATCGGCGGCCGTCAACTGAGCGCGGCCGGAGAATTCCTCGCAACCCGCCCGGGCCCGGTGATCCTCGCCGCCCTGATCATCGGGATCGGACTACCGATCCTCGGCATCATCGCCTTCGCCACCGTCATCGGCATCCCGTTCGGGATAGCGGTCTTCCTGGTCCTGCTCCCGGCCATCTGGGTCATCGGCTATCTGGTCGCCGGAACCACCGTCGGCGCCGCCATCCTCAGGGCCGTCGGGAACCGCACCTCGGCCGAGCACCCCTACCTTGCGTCGGTGGTCGGGCTGGTGATCCTGCAGATCATCGGCCTGATACCGTTTCTCGGCGGGCTGGTCGTCAGCCTCGCCGGCATATACGGCGCAGGTGGCGCAACGCTCCTGGCCTGGCACGCCTTCCGGACTCCCCGCACCCGCCACCCCGAGCGCCCCGCCGGCGCCCCAGCCCCCGCGCCGTAGATCCGCCAGCACCACCCCACTCGCCCCATCTCCCGGCCCTCCGGGAGATGGGGCGTTGTCCGCCGCGCCACCGGAACTCATGCGCGCGACATCGCCAGGAGCGGTTCGCCGCGCCGATCTCTCTGCGAGCATGGCCCTCACTCCCGACCCCGCTCCCAACGCTGGGAGCGGGGAGCTACGCACGCAGCCTGGGCGAGGCTCGGCGCGACGCCTGCGCTCCGTTGTACGCACCAGCGGAGTGGAGTCGGGCGGGGAAATCAGCTATAATAGCAACGGAATGCCGCGACTATCCGCGGGTGTTGGGGATGCCGCCATGCAGGATGTCTGGCGGCTTTTTGCCGCCATCGAGATCCCTCCCGAGGTCCGCGACCGCGTCGCCGCCGTCCGTGATCGGCTCCGGGACGCCGGCTGGCGGGCGAAGTGGGTCAACCCCGAGGGAACCCATCTCACGCTGAAGTTCTATGGCAACGTGCCGGTCGATGACATCCCGGCGCTGCGGGAGGCATTGCGTCCGGCGGTGGCCACGTCCCGGCCGTTCACGATCGAGGCGGCAGGGGCCGGGGCCTTCCCCAACCCGCGGCGCCCCACGGGTGCTGTGGCTCGGTGTTGCCGGCGATGTCCGTCGGCTGGGCGCGCTGCAGCGGTCCGTCGAGCAGGCCAGCGCGGCGCAGGGGTATCCCCCCGGAGGAGCGCGCGTTTTCACCCGCACCTGACGCTGGCACGCGTGCGGCCCGAGGATCTGGGGAGCCTACGGGATGTCGAGCGCCGGTTGGCGGAGATCGGCGCGTTGCCGCCGCTGCCGATCCCGGTCGACCGGGTCACGCTGTTCCGCAGCGAGCTGCGGCGCACCGGAGCGGTCTACACCGTCGTCGACGAGTTCCCGCTGGGGGGTGCCGGGTGATCGCCGTCTGCGGGCCGAACGAGGCGACCGACGAGGAGATCCGCTGGGCCGAGGAGGTCGGTGAGCGGATCGCACGCGCCGGGCACGCGCTCGTGTGCGGCGGGCGGGGCGGAGTCATGGCCGCCGCCTGTCGTGGCGCGCGACGCGCCGGGGGCGCGACGATCGGCATCTTGCCCGGCACCGACCGCCGTGAGGCCAATGAGTGGGTCGAGCACGTGATCTGCACCGGGCTGGGCAACGCGCGCAACGCCGTGGTCGTCGCCTCGGGCGAGGCGGTCATCGCGGTCGGCGGCGGCTTCGGGACCCTCTCCGAGATCGCGCTGGCATTGAAGATGGGCAAGCACGTCATCGGGCTCGGGAGCTGGGACCTCGACGCAGCGAGGCTGGTACGCTTCGGTGGGGAGGGGCGTTACCACCGCGCCGAGGATCCCGCCCAGGCGGTCGCGCTGGCACTCGACGCCATCGCGCACACGTCCGCGGTGCGAGCACGAAGATTGGAGGAGCCTCCGTCCAGCCACGGTTAGCCGCCCCACCGCGCCCACACGACACAACGACGAAGCCATCGCGGCGGACGGAGGAGACACGATGACGATACTGACCAACAAGTTGGAAGAACTAGAAGCGCGCTTCGAGGAACTGGATCGGCTGCTCGCCGACCCGGAGGTCGTGACCAACCCGGAGAAGCTCGCCGAGTACGGGCGAGAGCGGGCCGACCTCGAAGAGGTCGTGACCACCTACCGAACGCGCAAGCGCGTGGATGCGGAGATCGAGGAGGCAGAATCGCTGCTCCGCAGCGGCGACCCCGAGTTGGAGGAGCTGGCGGAGGAGGAGCTGAAGCGCCTCCGGGAAGAGCGGGAGCGGCTGGACAACGAGATCCGAATGTTGCTGGTGCCCAAGGATCCCAACGACGAGAAGAACGTCATCGTCGAGATCCGGGCGGGCACCGGTGGCGAGGAGGCCGCGCTGTTCGCCGCCGACCTGTTCCGCATGTACTCCCAGTACGCTGAGAAGCGCGGCTGGAAGATCGACGTGATGTCGGCCAACGAGACCGGTATCGGCGGCTTCAAGGAGATCATCTTCGAGGTCCGCGGCCGCGGCGCATACAGCGAGCTGAAGTACGAGTCGGGCGTCCACCGGGTGCAGCGCGTCCCGGTGACCGAGTCGGGCGGGCGTATCCACACCTCCACCGCCACGGTCGCGGTGCTGCCGGAGGCGGAGGAGGTCGACATCCAGATCGACGAAGAGGATCTGCGTATCGATGTCTTCCGCTCCACCGGGCACGGCGGCCAGAGCGTGAACACCACCGACTCAGCGGTGCGCATCACCCACCTGCCGACCGGGCTGGTGGTGACCTGCCAGGATGAGAAGTCGCAGATCAAGAACCGGGCGAAGGCGATGGCGGTGCTCCGCGCGCGACTGTACGACATGGAACAGCGGCGCCTGCACGAGGAGCGCTCGGGCATGCGGCGCTCGCAGGTCGGCACCGGCGAGCGGGCGGAGAAGATCCGCACGTACAACTTCCCGCAGGATCGCGTCACCGACCACCGGCTGAAGCTCAGCCTCGGCAACCTGCCCGAGATCCTGAACGGCGAGATCGACACCTTCATCCGCGAGCTGCGCGCCGCCGACCAGGCCGAGCGCCTGAAGGCCGCCGGGCTGAACGGGGCGTAGGACGTGGGGCGTGATGCGTGATGCGTCATGCGTCATGCGTCCCCCTCCCCCCCAGCCCCTCTCCCACCAGGGGAGAGGGGAGCCCTACGCAGTACGCAGTACGGAATACGCAACACGATACACGCATGACGCATGACGCATGTCCCTAACCCTCCCACCCTCCGCGAAGTCCTCCGCGACGGCCGTCAGCAGCTCGAAGAGGCGGGCGACGAAACGGCCCGGCTCGACGCAGAGGTGCTGCTGCGGCACCTGCTCTCCATCGACCGCGCGACGCTCTACGCGCGGCTGCCGGACCCCGCGCCGCCCGGCACTGTCGAGCGGTACCGCGACCTGATCGCGCGGCGCGCCGCCGGGGAGCCGGTGGCCTACATCACCGGCCACCGGGAGTTCATGGGGCTCGACTTCCTGGTCGACCGGCGCGTGCTCATCCCCCGGCCGGAAACGGAGTACCTGGTCGAGTGGGCGCTCGCCTGGCTGCGCGAACGGAGCGGGGATCGCCTGGTGGTCGACGTCGGGACCGGCAGCGGCGCGATCGCCGTCAGCCTCGCCGCCCACGCGAACAACCCGACCCTGCGCGTGGTCGGGAGCGACCGCTCTCTCGACGCCTTGCGCGTCGCCGCCACCAACCGGGACCGGCTCGCGCCGGGCCGGGTCGAATTCGTGGCGGGCGATCTTCTGTCCTGGTGCCGACCGGGTATCGATCTGGTGCTCGCCAACCTCCCCTACCTGCGTCCCGATCAGGCCCACGCGGGCATCGCCTGGGAGCCGGCGGTGGCGCTCTACGCCGGGGAGACCGGGTTCCGGCTCTACGAGCGACTCCTGCCCCAGGTGGCGGCACGCCTACGCCCCGGCGGTGCCGTCGGCTGCGAAATCGACCCCAGCCAGCGCGCCATCGCCCTCGCCACCGCCCGCGCACACTTCCCCACCGCCCGCATCACCATCCGCCCGGACCTCGCCGGGCTCGATCGCTACCTCATTATCGAGACGACCTGATCCCGCGTCGTGATCGGAGCCTGGGGGCATTTGACGAATCATGTGGGCGTACGCGGTCTGCGCGAGCCCGGAACGGGTGGTGTGACGGATCCCGCGCCGTAGCATGTGCCCGGGGCTCAAGCCCCGGGCTGACAACGAAAGCCGGCTGAAGCCGGCTGGGGCGGAGCAGGGCCGGCGCCTCGGCAGGATGGACCCCGCCGCCCGGCCTGTGCCCGGGATGAGCGGCATAAGGATCCCGCACCCTGGCCCGTGCCCGGGGCTAAAGCCGCCGGGCTACAAGGCGAAGCCCACTGAAGGGGCTGGGGACGCGGGGATCGGCGGGAGGCTGGATCGCGTTCACCCGCGCGTGGTCATCGGAGCCCCTTCAGTGGGCTTACCCAATTTCAGCCCGGCGGCTTTAGCCCCGGGCATACGCCGAGGGGCGGACACCGCACCATCAGGGATTGTGCGCGGCGGTACCCCAGCCGGCTTCAGCCGGCTTTTNCTTGTCAGCCCGGGGCTTATGGAGTTTGACGAATTACCGTGGTACATGTACCGGTCACCGTCGTCTCGTCTTTGT
>Ga0065724_100066_pt1 | contig 33883 bp, 35 predicted proteins | sample TheenrcSG05JP960_FD_59111 | JGI IMG/M metagenome (GOLD analysis project Ga0065724, IMG submission 59111) | Thermophilic enriched microbial communities from mini bioreactor at UC Davis - Sample SG0.5JP960 | ecosystem: Engineered > Solid waste > Grass > Composting > Bioreactor | place: USA... | reverse complement strand
CCCCCGGACGGTGGCGCTTCAGGCTGCCCGAAGGGCGGCCTTACCGGCGCATTCTCGTCCACCGGGGCCACGGGCTTGGCCTCGGACTCGATTCCCGGCGGCAGCGGCATCGGACCCGAGATCGGCGGGGCAGGCTGCTCGGGAGCCTTGGGCTCGGGCTTGGCCTCGCCTGCGGGTGCCGGTGCCTCGGGCTGCGGCTGCCCGGAAGCCGCCGGCACAGGTCCGGGGATCTCGCCGGGAGCGGGGCCAGCGATCGCCGGTTCGCTTCGCTTCTGAGCCTGGGGCTCAGGCTTCGGCTGGGGCGACGGCACCTGGGCCTCAGGCTGCGGGTGGCGGGGAGGATGGACAGGTGAGGGGGAAGGCTCCGCGGGCTTTCGCCAGGGCAGTGACGGCTCCTGCGTCTCTGCCTGCGGCGCCACCGGGGAAGCTTCGGGCGCCGGGGCCGGGGGCTGGGGCGAACCCTCCCCCTGCGGAGCGGGGAAGGATGGGAGCGGCTTTTGCTGATCCTGCGGCTTGAGGCCGCGCTCCCGGCCTGCGGCGGGGACCTGCTCGCCGCCCTGCGGGATCGCCGGCGGGGCCTGGGGGCTTGCAGCGGGACCAGCCTTCGGCTTTGCCTGCGAAGGGTCGGGGGCCTGCGGCGAGGAGAAGGCGCTGGGCGCCGGCTGGGCCGGCTCGGGGGCCTCCAGGTCCGGGAAGGCGTCAGCGCCTGCCTGGCGCGCCGGGCGGTAGCTGACCGGCGGCTGCGGTGGCTGTTGCGTCTCCGCGCTGCCGGTCTCCTCGCTTGCCTCCTCGAAGCCCGGCAGTGCCTCCCGCTCGCCCTCGGCGGTCGATCCCTCGAAGCCCTCGCGGGCGCGAGGATCGCCGGCCCACTCCTCCGTCTCCGGGAAGTCGGGAAGCCGCTCGGAGCCGTCCTGCTGCCCATCGTCCTCGCCCTCGGGCGCAGGCTCGGGGGCGCTGAAGGGGTCGGGCGCGAACTCCTCGGCGTCCTGCTCGGCCTCGTCCTGCGCCTGCTCCCCGCCTTCGGCCTCCTGGGCCTCGGCGGCGCGGACCTCGGCGTCCGCCAGCTGGGTCTCGAGCTCGGCCACGCGCCGGCGCGCCCGCTCAAGCTCGGCGCGAAGCGCGGCCAGGTCCGTGGGCGTCTCGCCCCGGCCCGGCGCGGGCGCCTGCGCCTCCTCCCCGAGCATGGCGTCCAGGGAGGCCGCGGCCTCGGCGTCGTTCACCTGGCCGCCCGCCTCCGCCGGCGCTGGATCATCTCCGCGCTCCCCGCCGCCGGCCTGCCGCTCGGCCAGCTTCTGCTGCCGGGCGGCGCGGGCCTTGGCCAGCCCTTCAGGCGACTTGGCGCCCTCGGTCTTCGGTTGAGCCTGGCTCGGGTCGAGGATGAAGACCTGGTTCGGGGTTACCGCCGCCCGCTCGAACAGGGGTCGGTTGGCCTCGATCAGCCAGTCCAGGAAGGGCAGTGTCTCGCCGCGATCGTCCCAGGCATCCAGCCCGACCGCCGAGGAGAGGGCGTTGCGCCGCCATTCGGACTCGCTGACCAAGAGGATGCGGCAGGCGGGATCATCGCTTCTGAACTCCTGGCGCCAAAGCTCGCGCATCCGGCGGGCCACCTGCTCCATGCGCCGGCGCTTCTGGGAGAAGACCACCAGAAGGGGAATCCCGTAGCCGCGGACGTCCAGGTCGGGGAAGCGCTTGCCGGCGGCGCCGCTTCGGGCCAGGGCGTGGTAGGTGAGCAGCTGGCGGGCCACGTCGACGGCGTCCTTCGTGCCGTGGTCGAACTCGTAGAAGAAGGGCAGCTGGGTCGCCGGCACATCGCCCTCGTCGACCGGGTGAACCGAAACCGAGGCGAAGCCGTCCGGGTGCAGCTTCACCTGGCGCTGGCGGCGGGCGTCCCAGAAGCCCATGGTCAGCATCTGCGGGCCCGGTCCGTACCAGTTCTCCGGGCGGAACTCGGCCTTGATCCGCCCGGAGGCGGTGGCCAGAGCCCCCTCGGCCGCCTGCTGGCGGCGCAGGGCCTCGGCCAGGCTGACCGCGACCTCGTTGGCCCGCAGATCGTGGATCAGGGTCTGCTTGGTGACCTCCCGGGCGCGGTTGATGTGCGGCGGGATGAAGGAAAGGTCGTAGGCGTGCTGGATGAAGGGAACCGCTGCCCTCCCCAAGAACCACAGAAACGACTGGGTGAAGCGCTTGACGTCCCGCGCTCCGGGGAGCTTGCCGTCCTCCTTGGTGGGGATGTAGCGGTAGAGCAGGTGCTGCTGGGCCAAGCTGTTGAGCTCGGTCTTGACCAGCTTCTTGGCCGACTCCTCCGAGAGGTGCGAACGGTAGAAGACCTCGCGGATCTGCCGCTGCAGGAGCACCCGCTGGCGGTAGACGCCCTCGATAACCGCTCGCAGCCGCTCCGGCCCGTCGACGACCCGGGCGATCAGCTCCTCGTTGTTGAGGCGGCTGGAGAGCATCGGCTGCTCCAGCCCGTGACTCGAGAAGTGCTTCTCCACCTCCTGGCGGGTGACCTGGATTCCCAGCTTGGCCGCCTCGGCGGCGACCCGCTCCGGCCAATCGTTGCTCCGCTTCGTCGGATCCCACTCCCGCCAAAGCGCCTCGGCGTGGACATGCTGCTTGCCGTGCGTCGAGGGGTCGTCTGGGTCCCAGGGGATCCCCCAAACCCCACATAGCGCGCAATCGGGGTCCGGGTTGCGGTGCTCCATGCCGCGGGTCTCCCCGCCGGGCTCCAGCCGGCCCCGCCCTTCGGCCTCTCCTCCCTGATCCAGCGCCTGCGCTTCCAGCTCCTCGCTCATCATCCCCACTTCGCCATCCCGCCCGCGCCCCAAGCCGCCATTTGGCTTTCTCCTCGAGCGTAGGCGAAGCGGGGAAGCGCCCGTAGCTTTGCCCCGAAAAGAGGGAAGGCCAAGGCCGTCCGGCGCCGGCGGGCCTCCCTGCCTTCCAACCCTGGCCCGCGCGCGACGCCCGCCCTTGGGCCGTCCTCGCCGGACTCGCTCACCCCACATCCCCTGGCCGATCCAGCGGATCAGGGGCGCAGTCGAGTCCACGATCGCCACAGCGTCCTCGACCCGGCGCCAGGCCGAGGAGCTGTGCCATCTTGGCCAGGCGCCATGCAGCCCAGAACCTGGTCGGGAGGGCCTGCGAGCCGATCACTTGGGGTCAAGAGCAACCTCGGCAAGCGCCCCCCGGAACGCCAGCTGCTCCAAGGCCCGCGTTCCCAGGTTCCCGCGGGTATCCCGCAGCCCCTCCGCTCGCCCCCAGGCCACCACGCCGCCGGACGGGGTCTCCAGGCCCAGCTCAGCGGGCGATCAGACCCTCCTTCTCCCGCTGCCCTCGCCATCCCGCCCCTCCGCCGACTGCGCGATCGGCGACTTAAGCCCCCCAAGGCAACCGCATCCAGGCGCGAGAAGCCCAATACGCCCCCGATCCACCTCAACCCCAGCTCCACGGCCCGTTCTCGCTCCTCCCCTGCGCTCCGCTTCCCGCTCGAGCCGCCGGCGCCCGGCGCGAAAGCGCGGATCCAGCCGGCTATCCGATAACGGCCATCTCCCCCAACCCGCGGAGGCGCTCGATCACGGAAGGCCCCAGGGGCGCTCCCAGCCCCTCCAATGCCCCGCAAAAGCCCACGATCAAGCCCAGAGAAGCCCCAGGCCAGCTGGTTTTCCCCCTCAGCCCCCGGCCACACCACACCCACAAGCGCCCCCACGCCCGCCCTCCAGTGCTCCATAGAGAAACTCACAGAGGACCAAGACAAAAGATGCATCAGACCAAGGAGATCCGGAAGGGGTCGAAATGCCCCCAAGACCCCCCAGAGAGCCAAAAGGCAGGCTACAAAGGAAGGCTTGCCGCTCAGCGGCGGCTATCGCCCATGTGAAGGACGGGAAAGATGGTGTAAGGCCAAAGCGGACGCAACGTGGAGACAGGACGAATACAGGAGGACCAGGAAGACACCTCAGGCAGGCCAGGGAGACCAAGGGAAGACCCCTCAGGCAAGGGGCAAGTCAGATACGGCCACCCACGGGATCCATGGAACGGCCCTTAGATCCGCAAGCGGGATTTGCCCATATGGATCCTGAGGTTCAGGAGGCCAGCTGGTGTCCGGCTTACGCAACCAGTTCTTCCCGTCTCAAGAGCGCCCGATGCACGAGGTCCCGTCTCAAGAGCGCCCGGCGCACGAGGCTCTCAGGCGTCTCACCCTTCTACGTCTCAAGCTCCTATTTCCACCAGGACCCAGGCGCCACGGACCCCTTTCCTGCGTATCACGAAGCCCCTACGTCTCCACCTCTTCGCCGGCTGGCCACCGAGGTATCTCTCGAGGCATTCCACCAGTCGCTGGTTGCCGTCCAGCTGGTTCGTGTCCAGGCAGTCCGTGCCCAGCCGGCTCGTTCACCTCATCCGCTCGAACCTCATCCGCTCGAACCCTCGAGGTGGACCGAGCGGGACAAGGGTGGCTCGAGGCGCCACCTCAGGGACCGAAGGGACGAGGGGACGGAGGAGCAGCGGATCGACCCGGGACTCCGTGCCCCGAGTGGGTCTCCTGGCGGGAGAGGAGAACCGGGTTCTGCGGTACACCCGGGCTGCAGGAGCTCTGCGGGAGAGCAAACCCCAGGCGGTGCGAGATCGCAGGCGGCGGAGGCGCCGAAGCTAAACGACTCGGCCTTCCTGGATCTGGCCGAATCGAGCGCATTGTCGCGTGTCAAGGATTTGTCTTGATTGTCCGGGGATCCGAGGCTCGCCGCGGCGGACGCGACCGCGGGCGGACCATCGCTGGCGTCGGCGCCTGCCGCTCGTCGGGCGCCTCGGGATGGTCGGCTGCCGCTTGATCTACGGGGTCGAGGGTGAGGTGCAGCTCGAGGCGGTCTGCGACGTCCGTCCCGCTCGCTCGCGCAGCTGGCCCCGGTCGAGGTGCGCACCGGCCAGAGCGGCTGCGAGGCCAAGGACGACGGCAGCTGCACGTTGCGGTTCCCGCCCGGGGAGCGGGTCGGCATCCGAGAGCTGAAGCTCCTCGTGTCCGTCGCCGCGGTCGACGGCGGCGCCTTTGGGCCGCCGATGCCGGCGAGTGCGTGGTGACGCCGATCGAGGTGCCCGCGGCAATGAGGCTCCGCGTCCTCACTGCGCGACCGGCCCATGCCGCAACTGATTCCGAGGCGATCTCGATCGTTCGGAGGTTCGGGTCGTCCGTCAGGCTCGCTGGTTCGCCACCGGCGGCTAGGCGGCCTGGCGATGGGGTCGCGGGGCGGCGCGCTTGGCTCGGAGGCTCAGAGGTGATGCGGGCCAAACGGCAGGTGCGCCCGCCCGGCCAGACCTATGTTCGTGTCAAGGGCGCCGGCCACCGTGAGCCCAAAGTCCTTTTCGCAGGCGCAGGTCAAGCGATGGACAGCACGAAGACTCTGAGACAGCAGGTGATCGCGCAGCAGCTGCTCACGCGGCTGCGCGAGCTGTGCGAGGAGCGCGGCCTCGGCTTCGACGAGCTCGCGGCCGAGATCGGTGTCGAGCCGGGCGTTCTCGAGGAGATCTGGCGCGCGGCGAGCGCGCGATCGACTCCCTGACCCTGCGCCGCGCCGCCCGGGCCCTCGACTGCCAGATGCTTGCCCTCTTCACGAGGGAGAAGCCCGACCTCAGCGGCGTTCCCAACGACCGGCGCGAGATGATCGAGGGGGCGATCGGGTTGCGCGACGACCTGGATTTCGTCGCCGCGTTCCTCCACGACCGCGATCTTCGCGAGCAGCCGTCGATCAAGAAGGGGATCGCCCAGTACGAGCGCGGCGAGCTGGTCGACCACGGCTAGGCAGCCGAACGGCAGAGCACCGCGCCCCGCCTCCGGGCGCTGCGCAAGACGGCCTGCCGCCTCCGCTTCACGGCCGGCGACGCAGAGGGCAGGCATCGCCGGAGCGCGCCGGCCGGTCCCCTTTCGCCCGATAGCCGGAGCGAAAGCCCCCGGCGCGGGCTCCTCTACTCCTGCTCGGCTTCCTCTTCGGCCTGCGCGTCCTGGGCGTCCTGCTGCTGCGGCTTGGCGCAGAGCGCGTAGATGCGAAGCCGCCAGCTGGGCTTCTGCCGCTCGCCGGCGCCGCGGCGCAGCTGGACGGAGCGAGCCGAAGCCCGCCAGCCGGCGCGCTTCTCCAGGACGCTGTTGGCGGTCAGGGCGACGATGGCCTCATCGTCCTCGTCGGATCCCTGGACGATCTCGGCGCCACCACCGATCGCCTTGCCCTTCTGGCAGTTGGCCTCGCCCTCGGCCTCACCCTCGCGGTTCGGGGAGACGCTGGCCTCGGCGATCGCGACGGCGCCGAGACCGACGCCCGGGTCGCCCTTGGGTCCGCGCGGCCCACGCGGACCCTCGGGGCCGGCCAGCTCGTCGCGGGCCTCGAGCGAGATCTGGTCGATGCCGACAGCGCCCGGAGCGATCTTCTCCTGGGTGATCGAGCTGGAGGGGAGCTGCTCCTCCTTGATCCCGCCGAGGGGCAGGTATCCCAAGGCCGTGGCCGCCAGTGTGCCGGCGGCGATCACGAAGGCCAGGACGCCCAGAGCGCGCCCGGTGGTGCTGACCTCGACCAGCTCGACCTCCTCTTCGTCGTCGTGGCTGCGGCCGGGGTTGATCTCGCGAAGCAGCTCCGCCCCGTCCATCTCCTGCTCGGAAGAGCCCTCCGCGCCGTCGAGTGAGAGCGTCGGAGCGGCTTCAGGGGCCTCTGGGGCCTCGCCTTGAGGGGCCGGCGAAGGTTCGGGCGCAGCCTGCTCGGAGTGCCCCTCCTGGCCGCCGTTCTCTGAGAGCTCCTCGCGTTCCATCGGTGGTGATCCTGCGGGCCGGCACGCCCTTTCCGCTTCGCCCTCGCCAATGGGAGCAGGCCCGGCAAACAGGCGGCAGGCATCTGCGCGACAGGGCGGCCCCCGTCCGGCCCTCCGTCTCGGCTTGGCCCGGCTATCCCAGCCTGCCCGAGGCCGCCGCGATCATCGGCTGCGCCTCCTCGCTTTTGAGCCGGGACGGGGAGGCCGCGGATGCGGAGGTCCACGGTGTGCTTTCAGGAACGCGAGATGAGCTCTGCCGGGCGCCTCGGCGGCCAGCGAGCGCGTAGCTAGGAGTTCGCGCGAAACTCGTCGCGGACCGCCGCTTGCGCGTCTTCGCGCAAGGGGCCGTCGCCTGCAGCGATCCCTCGCGCCGCCACCTCGATCAGATCCGTGCGCAGGGCCGGGGCCAGCCGGGCGCGCTCGCTGGGCCAGGCAGGATGCTCGTCGGTTAGGGCGGCCAGGCAAGCGGCACATGGCGGGCGAGCGGCAAGCAGCGCTCCGGCCGGCGGCCTTTGCCCGGTCAGCCGGGCGCCGCAGACCGCGCCGCCGTCCTCGTCCAGCAGGTGCGCTCTTCCATCCTCGTCCGCGCCCAGATAGGGGCTTTGCTGGCGCGGGTCGCGATCGCGAAGCTCGCTGAGACCCTCATCCCAGAAGGCGCTCTCCCCCAGCAGGCGCTCGGCCAGCCGGCGGCGAAGGCTCTCGGCGGCATCGAGATGCCGCGTGCTCAGGACCAGATCCTCCTGCTCTCGCCGCGTTAGCGCCGCCGCCAGCTCCTCGAGCTTGCCGGGGTCGACGCCGGGCTCGGCGTAGAGGCGAGCCAGGATTCGAGGGTGCTCGAGCGGGTTCTCGGGCAGGCGGCGCTGAGACGACAGAACCTCCTTTAGGGCCTCCCCAAGCGCGGCGGAGAGCTTGGGTTCCTGCAGCCTGTGGACGCAGGCCGAGGCGATCGCGTCGACCAGCTCACGGCGCTGGTCGGGACGCGGCAGAAGGGACATGGCTTCGTTGGCCAGCGCTGTGGCCCGCTCAAGCTCTCCGCGCTCGGCCTCCTCGCGCACGCGAGCGATCGCTCGCTCGCGATTGCGAAGGAGATCACGCCGCTGCTGCTCCAAGAGCCGCTCGAACTGCTCGCCGCGTCCTCGGGCCACGGGGCGGGCATCCTAGGCCCACCCTGCGCTCATGGGAAGGGGTGCGGTGAAGCCGAGACAGAGGCGCTTTTCCTGCAAGAACGGGGCGGGTACGCGCGGCGCCTTGCCGCTCACGGCGCCGCCGGCAGACCTTGCGGCGCATCGAAGAAGCGGCGCTTGTCCAGCAATGTCGCGTGTCAAGGGTGGGCGCGTTCCCCTGCGGGATCATCAAGCGACGAAGTTCGCCAGCTTCCTTGGGCCGTTCGCGCCCAAGTGCCGGGCCAGGCTCAGGACTCGGGGGCGAAGTCCGGGAGCAGCTTTTCGCGCAGACGCGCGAGCGCCGAGTCCACGGGAGGGAGCGGCGGCTCGGAGCCGTCCTTGAGCTTTGCCGCCAGGTCGGCGGCGAAGGTGTGGTTGTGCTTGCTGTGGCCTAGCTCCAGGGGCCAGATGTCGAAGATTCCTAGGCGCGAGCAGTCGATCCCGGAGCGGGGGACGCCTCGCTTTTGGTGCGGCGCCTCGAAGCCACGCCGGTAGAGAAAGTCGTAGATCACGGCATCGCGGCACGGCTGGAACCGGTCGACATCGTCATCACCGAGCACTGCCGCGAGCACGCGCTCGTCCCAGTTCAGGTAGACGCAGAGCAGCTGGCGGGCGATCTCCGTTTCAAGCTCCGCGTCGGAGATGTGCGGCAGGCGGCTCTCACGTACGTGCAGATGCCAGGCGCCAGACTCGCCGTCATCGAACTGCGCTGCCATGAGCGCTCGGCGCCCGGGGTCGCCGATGACGCGAAGCGCCTTCCAGTAGGGCTGAAGCTCGGGCACGCGCTCGAAGACCACGGCGCAGCGCTCCTCAATCCGCGCTTGGGCCGCTGTCCCCACGGTGATCTCCACCGTCTGCCCCAGCGCGCCTCAGCTGCTGGCTGCTTGTCTCCGGCTCCGCGCCCCATCGCCACTGAATCTAGGGTGCAAGGCCCGCCGGGGCCTGAGCTTCCGCATCGGCCAGTGGCTCCAGCTACGCCAGACGCCACTCCCCCGCCCCGCCGGAGAAGGTGCGCCCCAGCACCCCCTGCTCCCAGCTGTTCAGCTCCACCTCGAGGATGAAGTCCGGTGGGCGAAGGGTCCCGGCGGCTAGCTGCGGCTCGATGTGGTTGGCGACCAGGAACGTCGAGCCGATCGTGGCGTCGCACGAGGGGCAGACGTTGGTCCACATCGGCTCCTCGATCCGTTTGATGAAGCGGTACTCGAGCTTGGATTCGCCCGGCAGCTGGCCGAGCTCGACGGCCAAGGCGATGCGGCGCCCGACGGCGTCCCAGGTCAGGTTGTAGAAGGCCTCCTCGAGCGCCTCCCCGCGCTCATCGCAAAGCCACCCGCAGGGCACGAGGTAGCGTCCCGGGCGTTCGCAGCGCCAACAGCGCTCCTCGACCGCCCAGACGTAAAGCTCCTGCCGGCGAGCCAGGCGAGCCGGCGCCGTGAACTCGAGCCGCCCGCAGGCGGCGGCGTGGGCGAATTCGTCCAGGCCGACGCGCCCGCTGGACAGCTCGACGTCGAAGAAGGGGCGGTCGGGCAGGCGATGCAGCTCGAGCTGGGGAAAGCTCGGATCTCGAAGGTGGGTGGTTCCGGGAGGTTGCAGCCAGATCACCCGCTCGACGCCGGCCATGGCGATCCTGGCCGTCCGGCGATAGAGATCGCGCGGGCGCTGGGGCGAGAGCTGAACCTCGAAGGCCAGATCGCCTTCGGGCGTCCGTGTGAGCACGTCCAGACGGCAGCTTCCCCGGTCGTGCTCGAGAGCGACTTCGAAGCCCGCCTCGCCCAGCGCACGGGCTATCACCTCCTTGGCCAGAAGATGCGCCGGAGACTCCGAGGCACCGCGGCCGCAGTCCGAGCCGCGGGCGTGCTTGAAGTGGCGTGGACGGCGCGCGCTCTTCTCGACCTTCTCGCCCGGGCAGCCGCAGGGCAGGACGACTTCGCCCAGCGCAATCCACTCCTCATCGTCCAGCAGCGGCGCTACCAGCCTGCGCTCGTCCCTGTAGGCCACCAGCCCCATGCGGGCGAGGGTAGCGATGGGAACGGTCGCTGCCTTCGAGGGCGTCCGTGCGCGGTCTTGCCCCCGGCGGCGGCGCTACGGCGTGAACCGGTAGCGGACCTTGACGCCGTCGCAGTAGGGCGCGATCTGTCGCCCGAGCGAGGACCCAGCCGAGCGGTTCTCCGACGAGGGGATGTACTTGACCGAGGCTTCCACCTGATCGCGAAGAACAGCCGCCGGAGCCTCGTCGCGGTCGTAGCCCGGCTTGGTCGGCACATCGGCCAAAAGCTGATCGCGGCGCTCATCCGCCCCTTCGCGGTTGATGGTCAAGACCTTCGGGTAGCCCTCGCGCCACGACTCGCGGATGTGGGCGACGATGTTCGGGTACTCGGACTCCGAGAAGCGAACCACGACCGGCTTGCGAGGCGAAAGGCAGTCCTCGGTCTTGGCCTGGCCTGAACGCTCGGCCGAGGCTCTCTCCTGGACCGGCAGGGGCAGCTTGCCGGTCTGGTAGGCGTAGGCCCCGCCTCCAAGGAGGACGGCGACGATGGCGGCTGTGAGTCGGTAGGCCAGGTATCTCATGGCGGCGAAGCTAGGGCATTTTCAGGCCGCGACCGGAACTTCCGCCGCGGCTGCGCCATAGATCCGCGCGGTTCTCAGATCGCCTCGCTGCGGCGCCAAAGCCCGTAGCGGCTGCCGGCGATAGCCGTATAGCCGGTTGAAGAGATCCTGATCACAGGCTCCTCCCAGGGCCGCCCGTTCCAGCTCTCACTGACAAGGAGCTGGCCGAGCTCGGCGATCTGGGGCGGCGCGCCGGGGTGTGGATCGCCTAGGCGACGCCGCTCGCCCGGGCCCGCGGGCCGATAGCGAAAGCCTGCGATCCGCAGGGCGGCGGTTCTTAGCGTCGCCGCGTGTCTCGGAGGAGCCGCTTGAGCTTGATGGTGGGGGTCGGGCTGGCCGTCGTTGCCCTGGACTGGGCCTCGAAGTCGGCGGCCGCCGCCCTGCTGGGCGACCTTGTCATCACCAACGACAAGGAGCCCTTGCTCTGGGCTGTGCCCGCGGCCCTCAGCGCCTGCGCCGCTCTCGCGTGGCTGGCCTCAAGCCCGCTCGTCGCCTTGGCCTGCGGCCTGCTCTTCGGCGGCTGGCTGGCCAACAACGCCGACCGGGCCCTCTTCGGGCCGGTGGTCGACTTCCTTCCCCTGCCCCTCGGCTACGTGGGCAACCTCGCCGATCTGGCCCTGCTGGGCGCCGGCCTGATCCTGGGGCCTTGGCTCGCCCGCGGCCTCTTCCTTCGGCTGCGGGGCAGGCCCTTCGCCCTGGCCGGATGATCGAGGCCTGGCTTCAGCCAAGAGCAGCGGCGCTGGCCCTTCAGCCGCCTAGATTGGCGAGGTGGAAGGAAGCTGCGCCGAGTACCGGATCGAGACGGTGCCCGAGGGGCGGGCCCTGCTCTGCTGCCCCGACCTGCGCCTGCTTTTGTGCGTGATGGCTATCCATCTCACCCACCACCCCCAAAGCGCCGAGCATCTGCGGATCCGCGGATACGACGAGCAAGGCGCGCTCTGCGAGCAGATCAAGGCGATACCGCCGCGTCGCCATCCTCGCGGCTAGAGCGAGGACGAAAGCAGCTCGCAGGCGATCCAGGGTTTCTCGGCGCCGGTGTCGGTAGCGGCGCGCAGGCGCAGCGCGCCCAGCTCGCAATCCAGGCGGATGACCCCATTGCGACGGCTCACCCGCCCGGAGCGCGCGATCGAGCGCTCGAGCTCGATCCGGGCCTGCTCGAGCTCGATGCCCCTACGGCGCGCTAGCACGCGGGCGGCGTTGGAAGAGACGGCGATCACCCCGGCGAGCCGATCCGCGCTCAGCTGGTCCAGCCCCTCCTCGCTCCAGCGACGCGGGATCACCGTGGTCGCCACCAACCCGCATCCGCGATGGGTGTTCGGCTGCAGGGGCAGGGCAAGCTCTTCCTCGCGCCAGCGGCACAGAAGCGCCGCGCCGCGAGTCCCGGCGGCATCGGCCCACTCGGGCGCCCGGGCAACGACGCGGCCGTTGGCCGCAATCGCCTCCCGAAGCTCCTCGAAGGCCGTCTCGGGGTTCGCTCCCGCGCGCTCAGCAAAGCGCTCGCCGGCGTGCTCGGTGAGGTGGATCTCCTGCGCGAGCTCTTGGGGTGAAAGCGCGAGCACCCGCTCGAGCTCCTTCCCTTCCAGCCGGGCGCGGCGCAGCGGCTCGCGCTCGCCCGCCTGGCGGCGCACGTTCTTGGGGGCGAAGGTGTTGCGGGCAAGCCAGCGGAATCCGGGGCGGCCTGCCGGGGCCAGCCCGAGCCAAAGGCCACCCGGCAGAGCGACCCAGGCCTCGATTCCGGGCGGTTGGCTGGTCATCCACTCGGGCGGGCCGGTAAGCCGTCCGTGCCGTTCGATCTCCTCGAGCATCTCGATGCGAGCCGAAGCGACCTCCTCGCGGCCACCGCGAAAGCGCGCCCAGTTCTCGAGCGCTGCTCTCCCGATGCGCACCGCATCACGCAGCTCCTTTCCACGAAGTCCTTCCACGCCCTCGAACCTAGGGCCGAATCGAGGGAGAACCGACCCCTTGGCGTGCGCTGCCTACGGTTTTCGCCCGTGGAGGAGGAACGGGCAGTGTGGCTTCCGGCTAGGCGGGGAGCAGCGCTGGTCGTGCGCCGCGCCACCCCGGGTGGGCGCTGTGCCCTGGAGATCACCCGCGAGCGCGATGGGGAGCCGGCGGGAGAAGCGGTCATGGTGCCCCATCACGAGGCACTCAAGCTGGCCGGGCTGCTGGATGCGGCAGGCCGCGGGCAGGCAGGCTTCGACTGCCTATGGTGCGGCTGGGAGGCGCGCCCGGCGCTGCGGGTGCTCTGGCGCCGAGGGCCTGAGGCTCCGGGCTTCTGCGTCGAAGCCCTCGGCCCGCGCGGGGGATGCAGGTGGCGGCTCGAGCTGCTCGATGCCAAGCGCATGCCCCTGGAGCTCACCCGGGCGATCCGCTGGCTGCTCGCCCCCGCCGAAAGCCCCAAAAGCGAATCGGAAATCGCGGCGATGATCCGGGAAAGGGTGCAGGATCGGGCCGTGGGGCGTGGAGGCAGCACGAGAAGGCCGGGTTCCGGCGTCGAGCGGCGCAGCTCGTTCAACCCCGAAAGCGCGTTCGCCCGCCCGATCTCGCGGGAGCGCGCCAAGGAGTTTGAGCCTGGGCTGGGGATCGCCTGGGATCACTACGAGCACCGAGGGTCCTCGTTCAAGCTGCTCAGCGGCCCGCCGCCCTTCGATCTCGAGACGGGCAGGCTTTTCGAGGATCATGGAGTCTTCAGTGAAAGCGGGGCCTGGATCGGCGCCGATCGCCCGGTCCCGCACCGGCGCATAACCAACGGCGTGCTCGAGGCGTTGAGCGGCGCCGAGATCGAGTCGATCTTCGAGCGCTACCAGAACGGCGATTACGGCGAGGGAGAGTGCGGCTTTGCCGTCTACGAGAGCCGTGCCGGCCACCAGCTCTTCTTGATCGATGACGCTACGCGCTCGCTCGAGGGCGAGCCTCCGCTGCGCGATCCCGACACCAGCCCCGGGCCTCAGACCTTGATGCTGAGCCGGGAGTATTGAGGTCGCGGCAAAAGCGCTTTTCCTGATGTAGCTTGTGATCGCTGCGAGCAGGAAAAAGACAGAGTCCAGCACTGCTACCGCTGCGCCCGTCAGGTAAAGGCGTTATATCTCTGTTTCGCCTCGCCCGCTTTCGCTCTAAGAGGGCAGATCAGAGGAGGGAACACATGGTGGTCCTGCGTTTGGGCAGCGTGTTGAGCGCACTCGCGGCTTTCGGTCTATTCGGCGATGCTGTGCGCCGTTCACCGGAGTACTCGGGGATCGGCGGCGCGCTTGCCTTCGCCCTGGGCGAGCTGGTCCTCGCTGCCGGACTTGCTTTTCTGGCCTACAGGCTGTGGGCAGCGACGGTGGAGCGCTACCACGTCTGTTCCGCGTGCGGAGCTGAGTTCGGCGACCGGCCCCAGGACCTAAGAGACTATGAGGAGCACTTTCGGCAAGTTCATCTCGCCGGGGACCCCGTGGCTCAGCCCGAACAGTGGCTCGTCCTCTACCGGCGCAAGGACGCGCGCCGGCCTGTTCCTCGCAGCGGCCCAGGAACGATCCGCCGAGACAAGGATCAGGTCCGCTGATCCGCGGGTGGCTGCTCGCCGAGGAGCGAGCTGATTCGTGCTCGCCTGCGTACGGGGCACCTGGTGTCTGCATCGTGTAAGCGCAGTCCAGGGGCAGCGGGTCCAGATCGCAAACCAGCGCGGGCACGTGAACGGCTGGACCCATCGCGACAAGGTCGCCGGGGTGGCGCTGAAGATCGACAACGCCGCCGCGTGTGGCGGATGACGCGAAGCTGAGCGGGTGAAGATCTCGGGGTCAGCGGGACGGCGCCTCAGCAACGAGGGCGGCGCGACTCGGTATCGCCTTCCCACTGCCCTATGGTCGGCGCAGACCGAACGAAAGCCGACGATCGGGAAGGAGCTCGGACAGTGGATCTCTACGACATCGCCCGGGAGGTGACCGACGAAGTCTTCGGCGAGGGAGCCTACGCCGAGATCAACAAGGACAACCCCGACCCGGGCGTCCAGGCCGCCATCCAGCGTGGCCCCAAGGTACCCGAGGCAAAGGACGAGAGCCAGGAGGGCAAGGCGGAGGGCGGCTCCCGTTAGCCCGCTCTGCTGCGCTTCCTGGGGCGACGATCGACAAGGCCGATCCCGAGGCCGGGAAGCTGCTCGGCCCCGGGATCGGTGAGGGCGTTCATGGCCGGCTTCAGGCCAGGCGCCTCGGGCGGCTCTCACGTCGAGCCTCGGGTTCCGGGGCAAGCCGAAGACACTGGCTTCGGCATCAGCTCGACCCTATATTCAGCCTGATGGGTACAGCGGCGACACGAAAGCGCGAGCCGGTCGTGATCAACGACATGGATCTCTCCGCCCTCGACCGGCGCTTCGATCCGCTCGGCGAGGCCAACCGTGTCCTGGCCCGAGCCCAAGCGGAGCTCGACAGGCGCTACTCGCTCAAGCCCGTCGAGATCGTCAACGAGGCGACGTACGGGATGCACCGCGGCGGGCTGCGCGTCGGCCTCGAGGCCAAGGTCGTGCGCGAGCTGCGAAGGCGCGGGCCCGAGCCCGGCCCCCGCTGGGCCGAGCTGCGCGACCACCTCTTCGAGCTCATGCTCGAGGAGGTGCGCGAAGGGGACCCGGTGGGCGTGGCGCGGAGCATCTTCAGCGACCTGGGATTTGAGGTCGAGGGGTCTCCGCGGATCGAGCGGATCGATCGCGAGTGGAAGCCCATCGCCAGGAGGGCCTACGACGAAGCCCTCGAGCGCGACGCCGACGGATCGGTCGAGGAGCGCATGGAAGGGGCTGTCTGGCGGCTGATCGCCGACGAGCTGTGGGCGCAGATCGCCGAGCTTGACCATCGCAGGCTCCTCCGCCGCTGGAAGTGCGAGCCGGCCAAGCGCTTCCGCCGCTGCCTGCGCCGCGCCCCGCGCACGTTCCTGACCCGCGACGACCTGGACGAGGCCTGGCGGCGCGAGGGATCGTTCAAGGTCCGCCTGTGGCGCCAGGGGCTCAAGCGGATCGGCAGCTACCCGGTCGGCTACACGCTCTTTGATGCCTGGCCGTCGATCTACCCGGCGGGGTCGAAGGCGCTCGGCGCTGTGCTCATCAGGGCCTCCGAGGACAGGGAGGCGGCCGAGCGCTGGGCCGAGGCGGCCAGCCGCCGCGAGCGCAGCGAGCTGGCCCACCGGGCTCGCATGGCGGGACCGAGCCTGCACCACCTCAAGTACATTGCCAAGGAGGGCTGGAAGTACCGGCGTCCGTGGCGCGAGGAGCTTCTCCGCCTCGGCCTCAGGCGCCGCAACGGGCTTCTCGATCTCGACCCGCCGCCCACGGTCGTCCAAGGGATCGACGCGAAGGTGACCTGGCTGTCCTGACGGTATCGGCCTCCCGGCCCTGGGACGCGTGCGCCGACGAGCTGTCCTCAGCCCAGCGGGGCTTCCGCCTTGCCGGGCCACGGGAAAGCCCGCCTTCTCACCCGGCAATCAGGTAGTCAGTGCTCTTCGAGACCGACCCCGCGCACTTGACGCCTGCCGCCTCCAGGCGCCAAGACCGAAGCTCAGTGGGTCCAGCACAGCGCCGGATATGCACTGCGGTCAGGCCATGAGATTCGTCTTTCCCCCGAGGTTGTCGAGGCGCTCTACTGGCGGGCCTGCCGGGAGGTGGGCGAGCGGTGTGTGCGCGTCAAGTGCGACCTGGCGCTCAGCGATGCGGTTGACGCCTATGCGCGCTCGTACATGCGCTACCGCCTCGGCGCGACCCGGACCCCACCGTCAGTGAGCCGCGCAAAGCGCAAGGCCGGGCTTGACCATGAGGTCGCGGCCGAGACCCGCAGGGTCATCGACGCTCATTGTATGAACCTGATCTCGATGGCAGGCCAGGATCCCGAGGGCTGGCCGCGCCCCGATAACGCTGACGAGCTTCTGGCGAAGGTCTCGATCTGGCCGTAGCCAACCGGAGCAACTCATCGGCCTCGGCCTGAGTGAGGATCTTCACTCCCAGCTCCTGGGCCTTCTTGAGCTTCGAGCCCGCCTTCTCGCCCGCGATCAGGTAGTCGGTCTTGGAGGAGACGGAGCCCGCGGCCTTGGCGCCGGCCGCCTCGAGCCTCGCCTGCATCTCCTTGCGCGAGATCCCCTCCAGGGTGCCGGTGATGACCACCGTCTTGCCGGCGAGAGGAGAGTTCGCAGAGACCTTCACCGGCCCGTCCTCGGGCAGGCAGTCGAGGTTCACTCCCCGCTGGCGCAGGCGCTTGATCTCGTCCTGCATCTCGGGCCGGTTCAGGTAGGAGCGGATCGAGCTCGCCACCACCGGCCCGATGTCCTCGACCTCGCAGAGCTCGGCCTCGCTCGCCTGGGCCACCTCCTCGAGCGATCCGAAGCCGGCGCGGCAGATGCGCTTGGCCGTGCCCTCCGAGACGTGCGGGATCGAAAGGCCGATCAGCGCGCGGCGAAGCCCGAGCTCCTTGGAGTGCTCGATCGAGGCCAGGAGCTTGTCGGCCAGGCGCTCGCCCATGCCCTCGAAGCGGCCGTTGCCTTCCTCGTCGAGCAGATCCGCACGGCGGATCGCGTAGAGGTCGGAGGGGCGCCGGACCAGACCGGTCTCGGCGAAACGCTCAAGCCACGACTCTCCCAGGGCGTCGATATCGGCGGCGGCGCGCGAGCCCCACTGGATCAGTCGCCGGTGCGCCTGGGCCGGACAGCCGCTCGAGTTCGGGCAGCGGGTGATGCCGGAGTCATCGGTGGAGAGGGCGGCCCCGCAGGAGGGGCAGGCGTCCGGCGGGACGATCGGCTGTTCGCTGCCGTCGCGCTTGGCCGGATCAGCCGGGCCGATCACGTGCGGGATCACGTCGCCGGCGCGCTTCAGCTTGATGCGGTCGCCGATGCGGATGTCGCGCTCGCGGATGATCTCGAGGTTGTGCAGGGAGGCCTTGCGGATCGTGGTGCCGGCGAGGAAGAGGGGAGAGATGATCGCCACCGGGGCGACGATGCCGGACTTGCCGACCTGCCACTCGACGCGCTCGAGCTTCGACTCGCCGATCTCGGCGGCCAGCTTGTAGGCCATCGCCCCGCGCGGGTGATGCTGGGTGTAGCCGGCGGCCTCGAAGGCGGAGCGGTCGGCCAGGCGCAGCACCACGCCGTCGATCTCGTAGTCGAGGCTGGGGCGCGCCTGCTCGGTGTCGGCGATGTAGGCGTGGATCTCATCGCGATCTGTAGCCTCGGCGTAGCGCTCGGTGGCCAGGCCCAGGTGCTCGAGCTGCTCGGAGATCGTCGCTCCCGGCACCGGGTCGATCTCGAGCACGTCGTAGGGGATGAAGGTCATCGGCCGCATCGCCACCTCGTCCGGCTCCTTGAGGCGCATCGAGCCGGAGACGGCGTTGCGCGGGTTGGCGAACGGCTTGTCCGGATTGGCGGCGTTGTAGGCCCGCCAGTCGGAGCGCTTCATGATCACCTCGCCGCGGATCTCGCAGGAGATGGCCTGGTCGAGCTGGGCGCGCACCCCGTTGATCCGCCGGGCGTTCTCGGTGATCAGCTCGCCGATCCGCCCGTCGCCGCGGGTGGCGGCCCGCACGAGCCGCCCCTTCTCGTAGACCAGCGACAGGGATACGCCGTCGAACTTCGGCATCAGGGCGAAGCGCTGGCCCGGGAAGCGATCCAGCCAGCCATCGAGGTCATCGAGCGTGTGCACCTTGTCGAGCGAGAGCATCGGCCGCTCGTGACGGACGCTGGGAAAGCCCGAGGCCGCCGGTGCAGCGCCGACGAGCTCGGTGGCATCGACCGCCCCGTTCTGAGCCAGCTGGCCGGCCAGATCGGGGTGAGCTGCCTTCAGCTCCTCAAGCTCGCGCTCCAGGGCGTCGTACTCGGCGTCTGAGATCTCCGGCTGGCCGTTGTAGTAGAGGTCCTTGTGCCTCAGGAGCTCGTCGTTGAGCTTGCGCATCCGCTCAAGCGGATCCTCCTCGCGGCGCGGCTCCGCTCCCGCTGAAGCCCCAGGTTCCTGGCCCCCGCGTCCCATCGTTTCGTTTCTAACAGGGCCGCCGGATCTGGGGGCGGCTTGCGCTAACCGGAGGCCTTGGGCCTGCGCCCCTATCCGGCCCACCCCTGGCAAAAACGCCCAACCGAAGGAGACGGCCTCCTAGCGCTCGCAGCGCTTTCGGATGAGCGGGCCCACCTTCACCTTCGCGATCCTTGGCCACAACGAGGAGGAGCTGCTGGGCAACGCGCTGCGCCAGGCGCTCGCCGCCGCCGAACGCGGGGACCGGGTCCTGTTCGTAGACAGCGCCTCGACCGACGGACCGGCAGGTGTCGCACGATCGATGGGCGTGGAGGTGCTCCCGGCGCCTCTGGGCAAGGGTTGCGCCTTGAGCGTGGCGCTCGAAGCCTGCGAGAGCGAGTATCTGTGCCTGCTGGACGCCGACATCACGGAGGCTGAGCTCAACATCGCCGCCGCACTGCGCCGCGCGGCCAGTGAGCTTCACGTCGACATGGTCGTCGGGCAGTTCTGGTCGAGGGGAGTGAGCGTCCTGCCGAGCACGATCGGCATCTACGCCCGGATGATCGAGGCGTTCTTCCCGGAGGTCTCCGATCGCTACGGCACCCGCCCGCTTTCGGGATTTCGCGTCCTGCGCCCGATGAGCTTCCCCGGCCTGCCCGGAGACTTCGGGGTCGAGTCCCACCTGAACATCGAGGTCGCCTTGAGCGGCGCGCGCCGCTGTCGCCCTGGAGGGAGTTAAGCGTCCAACTGAACTCGCCGGAGACATAAGTGGACGGCTTATATCCGGGGGTGCCTGCGGAGCGTTGGCGCGCCGGCACGGGCTCAGGATCACAGGCCCTGCCTTCGAATGCCCGAGGAGGCCCGCCGCGGATCGGCTGTCCGCGGCAGGCCTCCTAGTCCGACGGGCTTGATGCGCATTCCATCACCTCGACAGGCGTCGGCGGATGCCCCCTCCGCGTCCCAGCGGTCGTGCGCCAGCAGCGCCCTATGTCCGGGACATGGCACGGTCAGGTCCCAACCGAAGCGACAATGAGCTCGCCGAGGCGGTCGCCAGCTCACAGCCTCTGCTTCAGAGCAGGGTCGCCGAATTGTGGGTCGAGCGCGACGGGGACGACATCTGCTTGATCCTCGCGAGAGCAGGCGACAGAACTCGCTACTACGAGGTGCGTCTTGACGAGCGCAGAGCGGACTACCTGCTGGCCTGTCTGCGCCTCATCACGTCCTTCGTCGGAGACAGGCAGACGATCCCTCGGCTCGACTTTCGCATCAGGGACCTTCGGACCGGCGTGGTCGAGATTTCGTGGCGAACCAGACGCAACACCTTTGAGCTCAGGCTCGTGAGCAGCGGCGGGGATTGCGCGACCTTCACCTTGAACCGCAGGGGCCTGAGTTCCCTCTACCTGCTGGTCGGAACGGTCGCGTCGGCGATCGCCCCGGACGAAGAGCAAGAGCAGCTGGACGCAGCCCTCGCCGATCTTCTGGGCGCAAGCGGCTGATCCGAAGCTCAAGCGGGTGGCGGCTTCCACGCGACCGTCGGATCTGGCACTCGCCGGCCCCGAAGAGCCGAGCCTGCGCCTAGCGGTCTTCCGCCCTAGACGCCCTATCGTCTCCATATGAGCGAGTCGACCGCGACCGCGCAGAGCCTGCTCGACCTGGTGGCTGGCCCCGATGCCTCCAAGCAGCTTCGCGTTCCCTACCGCGAGCGCGACTACGACAACCGGGGCGTGATGGAAGACGCCATCAGGGCCGGCTACCAGCTGGCCGAGGTGCTGGAGGCGAGCGAACCGGACCCGGAGAGGGTGCGCCGTTTGGCCTGCGATCTGATCGTCGCCGCCATCAATGGCCCCGACGGCTACTACACGAACTCGCTGGTCATGGAGTTCTTCGACTACCTACACGAGCCCAGCGCAGAGAACCGAGAGCGCCTGCATGAGCTGGCTTCAAACTGGGCCAGGGTCCTGCACCGCCAGCACCTGGAGAAGAGCGTCGGCGCAGCTGCCGACTTCGTGATCGACACCCTCGGCGATCAGGATCTGGTCCTGCGCATGCTCCATGCGACCGAGGCTCTGCTTCGCCGCTGGCAGCAGGGCGGCGGAGCCAAGAAGGAGACCCGCCATCGTCTGAACGCCCTGGTCATGTTCACCTTCCACCTGCGGGACGTCCTCTCCCGTCAGGAGCTGCTGGACTTGCTTGACCTGCCCCACGAGGTGTTCGATCTCTACGGCGACCCCAACCGCTACTCCCTCAAGGACCGCCTCGTCATGAAGCCGCGTTATGCCTCCGAGCTAGCGTTCCTGGAAGGCCGCGTGCAGCAGCTGATTCAAACGCAGTTCCGGATCGACGTCTACGAGAGCGCCAACAAGGCTTTCGGCTGGTATACCGACGAGGTATCCCCGTAGATCAGAGGCCGGGGCCAGCTGGGGAGAGCGCTCAGCGGACCCGCGCATTGGGCAAGAGGGCTGAGTGCCGCGAGGAAGCCGCCCCGAAGCTGGAGGCGCGCCCCAACCACGAGCGTTATGCATACCCGCATAATGCTGGGCGGCATAACCTCGAGCCGTGGCGCTCGCCGCTGCGGCGCCTCCCTGCGAGCCTGCTCCAGGTACTCGCGGTCCTCCTGCGGATCCAGGCCGGCGGCCTTCAGATCGCGGCAAAGCTGCTCCAGCTTCCTCCGGCGTCGGTGAGTGATCCGCTCACGCCTTTCCCGCCCGCGCTCGCGCAGCGAGACGATCTCCGTCAGCACGGCCCAGGCCACCTGCACCTCCGGGAAGGGCTCGACCTCGTCCCTTTGCTCTTCGGCCTTCGCTTTCTCCTGCTCTGCCCTAAGGCGATCGGCCAGCGCACGCTCCAGCTCAGCATCGGTCTTCTCGATGCCCTTGCGAACCAGCTCACGCAGCTTCGGGGCCAGGGAGCGCCGAGGCGCGGGCCCTGCTCTCCGACATCCTGGCCCAGGTAAAGAACCTCTCCCACCTCTTCGAGGGCGATCGCGTCGCCTGCGAGTACCACCTGCGCCTGGCCTTCAAGCAGGGCTCCTCCGACCTCAAGCCGCAGCACGACCCGCACGCCCTCGACTTCTACCCCGAGTGGGACCCGGAGGCCTGGCTCGCCGAGCAGCGCGCCGCGGCTGGCGATTGAGCGGCGAGCCCCGCAGCCCGACGGGCGTCCTGGCGAAAAACCTGGGGGCGCGGGGAAGGCCGAGGCAACATCGTCTCATGCGCGAGAAGCGGAGACCGGCCAGCACCACGGGGGATCCCACGCCCTGGGAGGTCGTCGCCATCGGAGCGGCGTCGCTCATCCTGGGCGTGGCGGTGTTCGTCGTCTCGCTTCTCGGCAGGCCGGTCGTGATCGATCCTGCGATCGGCCTCGGCTCGCTCGTCGGCGGGATCTTCCTGGCGATCACCGCCGCAGTCGGCATTCGCGAGCTGCGGGATTCCTAGGGACCCGGACAAGGGGTGGCCCGAATGCCTAGGCCACTGCGGTGGCCCCGTGCCGCTCCAGGTTCCCTTGAAGGTCGCGGCTGCGGACGGCAAGCTGCACCCCCGCTCCTCGGCCAGATCCTGCTCGGCGAAGGCCCTGCTCAGACGAAGCTGCTGGTATCCCCAGTGCTTCGCGGGGTCCTGTCCGCGAGCGGCCAGGGCGTCGGCGAGCTCGCTCAGCTTCTTGCTTCGGGTCTCGAGTTTGCTGAGCCGAGCGGCGACCCGGTCTTGCGCGACCTCGACCACACCGACCAGATCGGGGAGCTCCCTGGTGTCGAGCTGCGGCACGCCGGATGCGCCCGCCGAAGCGGTGCCCCCGACCCTGGTGATGTACCCCGCGGCTGCGCCTTGTTCTCCTCGCCCCATCAGGGCGACGATGACCGCCTTGGCCGCCGAGTTTGCGCTTTACGCATCAGCCAGGAACGGCGTCATCTCAAGCGGGGCGCCCCGTCGCTTCCCTGCGCCCCTCAGGCGGCGCTTGCGCAGCTCCGCCCACGGCTCATCCTCAGCGCGCTGTAGTAGGGGCGGCTTCACCACGAGGGCCTGAAGTCGAGGCCCTCGCGCTCGGCCAGCGCTCGGCAGAAGAGCAGGCGCTCTACGCGCAGGCACTCTTCGGCATCGGTGCGGACGCGCCGGCGGCTACCCGTTTCCATCCACTCTAGGCCCGAGCGCTCGGCGACGTGCCAGACCCAGCGCCCCGGGCGCTCCTCGTAGCAGACCTCCGCGATGCAGGGCAGAAAGAGAGCGTCGCGCGGGTCCTTGCTGCCGTGGTTGCGGCGTCCCAGGTGGTAGTGGTCCAGGTCGGCCAGCGGGTCGTGATCCGCTGGAGGCTCGGGGCCGGCCAGCGTCTCGAAGTCGAAGCCAAGCCCATCGATCCGCTCGAGCTCCTGGCAGAACTCGAGGTAGAGCGAATCAAGCATGCGGCGACACCGCCAGGCGGCGTGAGCGCGGATGGGCGAGGCGCCACCCGCCTCAGAGCCGAAGGCATCGACCACTCGCCATGACCAAAGCCGGACCCCGGCGCTCGAAGCGCTCCACGAAGGGCAGGCCCAAGGGCCGCGCCACGGTGCCGTGGTTGCAGCGTCCGTAGGTCGGCTCGCGTGGGAGCTCGTGGGGTGCCAGCTGCGCGTCGGCGCTCGGCATCTTCTGCGGGATCCCTCTCGCTTGCCCTTCGGCCACGAAGATAGGGCGCAAGCGAGCCGGCGGCCGAGCTGTTTGCGAGTCCCGCCGTGGCGCGCTGGTCTGTGATAACCCCGGCAGGGGTCTACGGCGGCGAAAAGCGCACGGACCCTTCATTGGAGGGCTAGCGTCAATTCATGAGGAAGGGAGGGACGCGCAGCGCGATCGACAGGCAGATGAGCGCCCTGCGTGCTCGTGCCAACGGCCGGTTGCAGCGCCACGACGCGGGTGAGAGCGAGGCGGCGGCCAGCGCTCCCCCGCAGACGCTCGAGACGCACGCGGTCCGCCCTTCCCTCGGCTCCAGGCATGAATGCGCCAGCAGGCCCGGCGAGGCCGTCAAGCCGCCCGCCACGGCCAACGGCTGACGTGTCAGCCTGCTGTGCGCTTCATCGGCAGGCGGCAAGGCGCTCGTGCCCCGGGCAAAGGAGCGCGGCGTGCGGGCACTCCGCTCACCGCTCCAAGGAAGCGCCTGTCTTCGGAGCCTAAGCGGGGTTGACCAGGATCAAGGCGACCATGGAGAGCGCCAGGGTGATCAGCGCGCCGATGAAGAGGCGCCCGCCAAGACGTGAGGTGCAGCGCGCCTCGTGCAGGCCCAGGCTCCAGAACATCAGGCCCATGCTGATCCCCCAGGCGCTGCCTATGACCAGGTGCATCGTGCCCTTGATCGCCAGCGCCAGGGCCAGCATGGCGAAGATGCCGACCCATATGCCGCCAAGGGCCGCCACGCCGTTCGGAAATAGCTTCTGCGTGATCATCGGGTCTCGCTCAACGTCCTTTGCCCAGCGACACTAGGGCAGCCCCGACGAGGCGATACCGGAGGAGGGCCTGGGGCGATGCCCTCCACTCAGTTGTCGCTCCCGCCAGGGCGCGAGGAGAGGGTGAGCAGGTAGAGTCCCGCGACCGCCGAGATGCAGATCACGAGCGCCAGGTAGGCGAGAGCATCGGAAAGCTCCAGCCAGTGAGCCGCCACCAGGACCGCGAAACCCACGAGGGCCGCGGCGCAGAGGATCTGCTCGAGCCGATGCAGGGCGAGATTGATCTTCATCATGCCCTCAAGCTAGGTCCCTCAGGAGGCGATACCGCTTGTGCGGAGGGCGGCCCTTGGCTGGCGCGTCCGCTCGCGGGAAAGCGCCGTCGCCCGCGGTTCGGACGACTACCCTCGCCGTGATGTCGAGCGAGCCGTCGACAGGCTGCCCTAGCCCCCAGGGCATCGAGGCCCTCCAAGGTCTGGACGAGTCCGGACTCGCCCGCTTTCGGGCTGAGCTCGCTGAGCGTGTCCGCGACATCGATCGCGCCGGCGAGCTCAGCCTGGCGCCGGGTGAGCGGCGGTCCTATGAGGATGCGCTGCGCTCGATCGTCGCTGCCAGGCGAAGCGCAGAGGCGCGCGAGGGGCAGCTGGTGATCCTCTGAGGGAAGCCCGAGCAACAAGCGCATCTTCTGCCTTTCCCATCAGGCGGGTAGTGGAGCATCCGGCGGAACGTTTGCCGGCGGGCTACCTTCGCCGCATGGGGCGAGGAGGCTCAGAGCTTGCCGGCGGCAACATCCTCGCGCGCGGCGTCGGAGCACCGGCGCGAGAGGGTGCCACGCTCACCCTGGGCGAGGAGCCACTCGGGCGGATCGAGATCGAGCCCACGCCGACCGATTTCAGCGCCGAGGAGTGGGAGGAGATCATCAGCGAGCCCTACGACTGGGTCGAGGAGCTGGTCGAGATGGGCTGGGCCGACCCGCCGCGGCCGGAGGCCGAGCGCTTTCTCTACGGAGAGTGCGCCCAGTTCGCCCTGGCGCTTTGGCGGCGTGACCCGAAACGCCTTCGCTTCGGCGTGATGGCCCTGGCCGACGGCGGCAACTACAACCCCTGGCACGTCTTCGTCCACGACGAGCGCTACGCCTACGACGCCCTCGGCCGCCACGAGCTGCCCTACATACTCACCCATCCCTACGAGCGCTGCGACGTCGATCTGCCCCTGAGCGAGCTCCAGCCCTTCTACAAGCGCGAGCTGGCCGACGAAGAGGCGATCCGCGCCGCCGAGGAGTTCATCGCCGGCAGCGAGCTGGCCGAGCTCGTGCCCGTGCGCTCTCCGCGGGACTGACCTGCCTCAGGGCCGCCTCAACCTGCCTACGTATCTAGTGCGACCATTGCCGGGCAGGCGCCCCGCCCCAGACTGAAGCCGGGACGCGGGCGCCTGCGTTCACGTGGCGGCGCTCAGGGTCAGTCGCAGGGATGGGCGGTGTTGTCGCGCCCGGCGACCCCGGAGCAGCCGCGCAGCTCCTGGAGACGCTGGCGCAGCTCGTCGGCGCCGGGTACACCCGCGCTGCCGGTGCGCTTCTTGACCTGCTTCTTGGCTCGCTTGGCCTTGGCCTTCGCCCGCTGGCGCTTGCGGCGATTCTTCTTGGCCTTCTTCTTGCCCTTGGCCTTCTTGCTCTTCTTGCCGTTCGCGGCCTTCTTGTTCCCGCGCTGCCCGGACTTGCCGGCCAGCTCGTTGTGCAGCTGGTAGGGGTCGCGGGTGAAGTCGTAGTACTCCTTGCCCACGAAGCGGCAGCCACCGTTCGCGGTGCGCTTGAAGTGCTCGGTGTAGGCGGCCTTCGCCGTCCAGGCGCTCTGCCAGCCGTAGCAGTGCTCAGGCCCCTGCTCGATCAGCATCGTGCGTCCGGCGAAGTTGTCCTCTCCGCGCAGCACCGGCACGAGCGAGCGCCCGTCCATCACCCGGCAGCGGCTCGCGGAGACGCAGGGCTCGGCGCCGGCCAGCTCGAGGAAGGTCGGAGCCAGGTCGATGTTCGAGACCAGGGCCGGCGTCTTGCTGAGGGCCCGCATGCCGAGGACCTGCCGCGGCACGCGCATCATGAACGGCACTTCGACGACCTCGCGGTAGGGCAGGCCCTTGCCCTTCTCCTGACGGTGTTCGCCGAAGAAGAGCCCGTTGTCGGAGAGGTAGACGAAGACGGTGCGGTTCCACTCGCCGCGCTTCTTGATCTCCTTGACCACCCGGTTGATGCCGCGGTCGACGGGCTGCAGCGCCGCCAGCGTGCACCGGTAGCGCTCGTTGAGCAGCTCACGCGTCTCACGATTGATCCGCTTCGCCTTGCGGATCTTGTCCACGGGCTTGTCGGAGACGTTGGCCTCGTTGAAGTTCGCCGGCAGTGGCATCTGCGCCCGCCGGTAGGTCTTGTAGTCCTTCTTGAGCGCCTGCGGGGTGAAGTAGCCGCAGGTCTCCTTGCGGTTGTGGTTGTGCCCGTGCGGCGCGTAGTGGGCGATCCACAGGAAGAAGGGCTGGCCCTTCGGGGTCGTGCGCAGGAAGTCGACGGCGTAGTCGTTGGTCGCCACCGTGAAGTACTTGCTCTCGGTGTACACCTGGCCGTTGAACGACACGGGCACGTCGAAGTACTGGGGGCGCTTGACCGAGACCCGCCAGTAGTCGAAGCCCGGGGCCGGCTCGGCGCCGCGGTGCTCGTCGTAGAGGTTCATGTACTTGCCAACCAGGCCGGTGCGGTAGCCGGCACGCTGAAGCCAGGCCGGGAGGATGTTGTCCTTGTCGCGGAGCAGGCCGTAGTTGTTGGAGCCGACGCCGTGGTTGTGCGGGTACTGACCGGTCTGAAGCCCGGCGCGGGCCGGGCAGCAAAGCGGCGGCACGGCGATGGCGTTGCCGAAGCGCGTGCCGTCATCGTCGAGGACGTGCTGGAAGGTCTTCGGCATCACGCCGCGCCGGAAGGTGTTGTGAGACTGGTCGTCGACCATGACGACCACGAAGTTCGGCTTGTCCGCGCCGGCGGCGGTTTCCACGTTCTGGGCCGCGGCGGCCTTGCCGCTCAGGGCCCCGGCCTCTCCCCCACCGGCCGGGATCACGGACGCGGCGACAAGGAGGGCAATGACGAGCAGGGTTGCAGTTGCGGTTCGCACCCGGTGACGCTAGGACGGAAAACCGCCCCGCACCGCGGTTTCCTTAGTCGAGCTCTCGAGAATCCTCCGGGTTGGGGGCGAAAGGCACGCGGGCCGGCACCGGCTCGGCCAGACGGCTCCGGGTTTCCCTTCGCTTTCACCTCGCTCAGGCGGTCCGGGCCGGCAGCTAGCTTCGCGGGGTGAGCGATCGCGACCGCCCAGCGTCGGACGTCCTCGCGGCTTTCGCCAGCCAGGGCCGGCAGCTGGATCACGCCGCCTGGCTGCTCTTCCTGCACGAGCTGAGCCGACCGCAGTGGCCGGTCGGGCCGCCACCCGGGCACAGCTGGGATGAGCTTTCCCGTGCGCCGACCGGGGCGCTCGGCCAGCGCCTGCACATAGCCGTCGCCGCCTGCGCTTCTCTTCCCTCTCTTCAGCTGCCTCGGCCTCGAGGAGATACTCCTGCCAGCTGGGCGCGTACTTCCCAACGTCATGCCAGAGTCCCAGCAAGCGCGCTGCCTTGCTCGAGTCGGACGCAGAAGCGAAGTGCGAGGCGAGCGCGGCAACCTGATCGAGATGCACGGCTCGGTGCGCAAGCTGGTCTGCGTGCGCTGTGCGCACGAGGTGAGCCGCGAGGAGGCCTTGGGCTCTTCCGCGACGGCGTGCCGCTCTGCCCGCGCTGCCGGATGCCGCTCAAGTCCGATAGGGCGGGCCGAAGCGCATACCGCACGGCAGGGGCGCGGGGCGACCAGCGCGATCGGCGCCCTGTTTGGAAAGCCCGGCGCGCCGATCGCGCGCCCGGCATCCTGGCCCGCGTGAGCTTCCAGGGGATCCTCGCCGTCTGCGCCCTGGCCGTGGCCGCGCCGCTTTGGGCCAGTCTGTTTTACGACTTCTTTCGCGACCGCGGCTAGGCGCGCGGACGGGCCTCAGCGCACCAGGATGCGCTCGGCGAGCTCGCGCTCATCATCGGCGCGCCGGCGGATCGTCCCGGCGCCGCTATCCAGCTCAAAGAGCATGATCGGATTGGAGACGCGGTAGTCGCCGTCGAGCAGCGAGACGTTGGCCCAGATCGCCTCGGACTCTCCCTCGGGGCTTCGCCGAGTGGTGTGCCGGTAGCCCTCGTGGATGTGGCCGAAGAGAACGAGCCGCGGGCGCACCCGCTCCAGCTCGCGCCGCAGGGCGCGCGAGCCGAGGTTGCGGTAGAGGCGACGGCCGTTCATGCGCTTGACGACCGCGTCGCCGACCCGGTAGGGCGGGCCGTGGACGATGACGACGTCGGCGCTCGCCGGGATCTGGGCGTAGGCGCGCTCCAGATCCCCGGGAAAGCCCTTGCGCGACTTGACGCGCGGGGCGCTCTCGGGGATCGAGAAGGCCCAGCTGCCGATCACGGGCGACCACGGCGAGCCGTAGAAGCGCGCGCCGGCGATATCGATCGACGAGTCGCGCAGGTAGATGCCGGGCAGCTTCGAGTGCAGGATCTCGCCGGCGTGCTCGAGGACCAGATCGTGGTTTCCGGCGATCCAGATCACCCGGCAGCCCTTCTCGCGCTCGACCCGCCCCACCCACTCAGCGAACTTCCCGGTCAGCCAGTGCCCCTGAAAGGAGACCGAGTGGTCGGAGAGCGGGCAGACGTCACCTGCGATCACGAGCGCATCGCAATCGGGGATCTCCTCCAGCCTGGGGAGGTAGCCGTGCAGATCCGACGTGGCGGCGATGCGCATGAAGGAAACATAGGTCGCCCTTTCGGCGCCACCGCGGCATTCGGCGCCGAAGGTGGATCCGGAGTGCGATGAGACCGATGTGGCTGCCTGCGCCGCCCTAGGTTGATCGGGTGAGCAACGTGGCCGCCAGCGAGTCGATCAACACCCTGTTTTCCCGGCGCCAGCGCGCCTTTCGCGCGCCGCGGCGCATGCACGTCGTCGCCACCGGAGGCTGGAGCGCCGACGCCTCGCTGAAGATAGCTCGCTACACGCAGATGCTGGAGCTGCAGCAGGCACAGCGACTCCCCGCGAATGGTTTCGGGCGCCTGATGAACGGCGGGCCACCGGCGACCGTGGCCTTCGATGTCCGCCCCGAGGAGGGCATGCGGATCCGGGCCCGCCTCGCCGAGCTCGGCTTCCGCTGCGAGCTGCGCGACCCCGCAGAGCCGGAGTTCGATCCGGTCTGCGTGCGGGTCGTCCAGGCGCCGTCCGAAGAGGCCTCGCCGAAGGCGCCGAAAGTGACACCCGCGCTGCGGGTGATCCGCAACGCGGCCTACGGTTATCTGTCCTTGGAGGATGCGCTCGCGACCGTGCGCCCGCTGCCTGGCAAGGCACTCGAGCTGCCGCGCCTGGAGGCTGAGGGGTTGATCGCTCGCCTGGCAGGGCTCGGCTTTGAGGCTGCGCTCTACGAGGACAAGCCCGAGGGGTGCGAGCTGGTCGGGCCGCGCCTGAGCGAGATCCGCGAGCCCGGCGCGGCCTGAGCGGCCGACCTGCGGGAAGCGAGGGTGAAATCGCGCTCATGCCCGGTCTGCGGCCGAAAGCTCGCCGGGCATGCCTTCGCTCCCAATCGCCTTCCGGGTCGCGTTGCTCGCCGCCATCGCCTGCGCCGCGGCTTTCCTCTGCGCGGCCAGGCAGGCCGAAGCGCAGACGCTCGGCATCGCCACCGGAGGCGACACGCAGAACCTGCCGCTCGTCGAACTCGAGCGGGAGCTCGACCTGATCGCCGCCGCCGGAGCCGGGTGGGTGCGCGTCGACATCAACTGGGCCCAGATCCAAGCCGGCGGGCCCGCCTCCTATGAGTGGGCTGCCACCGACCGGGTGATCGCCGCCGCCCGAGCGCGCGGTCTGCGAGTGCTCGGGGTGATCGTCTATACGCCGGCCTGGGCGCGGCCGGCGGGCACCGCGGCCACCTACAGGCCCGACCCCGGCCGGTACGCCGCTTTTGCCGCCCGGGCCGTCAGGCGCTACTCGCCCGCAGTGCGCCACTGGGAGATCTGGAACGAGCCCAACGTCCGGGCCTTCTGGACGCCCAAGCCCAACGCCCAGGCCTACGTGAGGGTGCTGAGGGCGGCCTACGCGAAGATGCGCCAGGCGGACCCACGGGCCAAGGTGCTGACCGGCGGCACGGCGCCGGCGGTCTCGGACGGCACGGACATCGCCCCGGTCGACTGGCTCGAGCGCCTCTATCGGCATGGCGCCCGCGGCAGCTTCACGGCCGTCGCGCATCATCCCTATTGCTGGCCCGCCCTTCCCGGCGAGGCCCTCTCCTGGAGTGCCTGGTATCAGATCCGCGGCACGAACCGCAGCCTGCGCTCGGTGATGAAGGACAACGACGACGCCGGCAAGAGGATCTGGCTGACCGAGTTCGGCGCCCCGACGGGCGGCCCGCCCGGGAGCTTCGTCTCCGAGGCAGCTCAAGCGCAGATGATCAAGCGCGCCCACGAGAAGTGGGGCAAGCAGGTCTGGATGGGCCCGCTGTTCGTCTATGAGGCTCGCGACCACGGCAGCGACTTCTCAACGCGCGAGGACTTCTTCGGCCTGCTGCGCCGCGACTTCACGCCCAAGCCCGCCTACTGGGCCTTCAGCACGATGGCTCGGGCGACTACGCCGGCCGGCAGGGGCCCGGACCTGCGGTTGACGACGGCCCGCAATGCCGCGCTCGGGCCCTTCGTGCGGGTGCGACTCGTAGGCGTGGGAAAGAGGGGCGGCCGGGTGCTCGAGGCGCGCCTGCAGCGCAAGCGCCGCGGGACCTGGCGATATGTCGCCGGCCGAAAGCGCCGGCGCACGAACGCCAGCGGGGCGGCGCGGATCGCCCTGCGGGCGCTGCGGCGATCGCTGCCCAAGGGCACCTACCGCGTGCGTATCGCGATCGCCGGCGGCACGACGCGCTTCTCGCCCGCGATGCGGCTCAAGCGGCGCCTGGGGTGATCGTCAAAGCAGCCCGATCCGGCGCGGCGGCCAGTAGGAAAGGCGCGCCTTGCCGATGATCCACTCTTCGGGCACAGGCCCCCAGGCGCGGCTGTCGAGGCTGGCGCCGCGGTTGTCGCCCATCATGAAGTAGTGGCCCTCGGGGATCGTGATCTCGGCCGGCAGATCGCACTCCACCCGCGCCTTGCAGGGGAGCGTCGGATAGTCGTCGGCGTCGCCGTTTACGATCGCCCGGCCTTCGCGGATCGCCAGCCGGTCGCCGGGCTCGGCGACGATGCGCTTGATGTAGGGGGTCCCCGTCGAGGGATCGTCCGAGGGGGCGCTGCAGGCGGCGTCCCGCGCGGGCGGCTCGGAGCAGAGCCTGGCGTTGCTCTCCTCGACCTGAGCCGGCGGGCGAAAGACGACGATGTCGCCGCGCTTGGGCTCGCGAAAGCGATAACTCAGGCGATCGACGACCACCCGCTCGCCGATCTCGAGCGTCGGCAGCATCGACTCAGACGGGATCAGGTAGGGCTTGGCGACCGCCGCCTGGACCGCGACGGCGAGGACCAGCGCGAAGATCATCGTCGTCGTCAGCTCGAAGGCCAGCCAGTGCCAGCGCGCTCGATCGCGGCCGCGACCCGCGCCCGTCCGGGCGTCGTCCCACAGCTTCGGCGCTTGCGGCTCCTGCATCGAGCCGAGAATGCCAGCCGCGCGCGGACGAAACCGCAGAAATACGCCCCGGCCGGCGCCCTCGCGCCGCGCCTAGAAGTTCCAGCTGCCGCGGTGGATCGTGGCGTTGACGCGCGCCGTCCGCTGGTAGCGCGCGGCCCTGTTGCGCAACTTCGCTGCCCGCTGGCGCAACGTACGCCGCTTGAAGCGCAGCTTGGCCCGACGGGCCTCCCGGAGCAGCTTCGCCGAGCGCTTGCGAAGCTCACGGGCCGAGCGCTTGGCTGCCGCTGGCTTGGCGCATTCGACCAGCGGCTCGGCGAACTGGCGCATCACGGGAAAGCGCGCCTTGTGATCGAGGCCGACGAGGTGGCCAACTTCATGGACGATCGTCCGGCAGCGGCTCAGCCATGGACGCGTGGCGAGGAACTCCGAAGCGTTGATGTAGGGACGCCAGGGCGAAGAGGGCTTGCACGCGCCGACCACCGCCGAGGCCATGTGCCCGCCCAGGGCGCCCTGCGGCCACCAGCGGATCTCGATCAGTCGGCCGCCGGCGAGCTCGTCCCGGCAGTGGGGAAAACCCCGTTCTCGCCAGTAGCGCTCGGCGATCCTCTGCGCGACGGGCATCCAGCGCTCGGTCCCGGCTGGCGCCTGGACCGGCTGGGCGTCCGGACGCGGCGCGCCCGTGCCCTTGGCTGTCGCGTAGGCCGCGAAGGAAAGGAGCGCGCCGAGCAGCGCGATGGCGGCGCCGAACGCCCTCCAGGCGCGATGTCGAACAACCCGTTGCATCCTGCCCTTCGAACCTGGGGCAGGAAGGCCGCGTTATCTGGGTTTTTCCGATCCGAGACCGCGTACTGGCGCGTAGGCGCCCTTACCGTTCGCGAGCTTGGCCCGTCCGTGGTAATGAGATCCTCGCGCCGCCGTCGGGCCTCGATCAGCCCCANTCNCGNATNTCGACGAAGTGACCCTCGATGGCCGCCGCNGCCGCCATCTTCGGGCTGACGAGGTGGGTGCGGCCGCCCTTGCCCTGGCGCCCCTCGAAGTTGCGGTTCGAGGTCGAGGCGCAGCGCTCGCCGGGGCTCAGGATGTCCGGGTTCATGCCCAGGCACATCGAGCAGCCCGCGGAGCGCCAGTCGAAGCCGGCGGAGCGGAAGACCTCGTCGAGGCCCTCCTCCTCGGCCTGCTTCTTCACCTGCGCCGAGCCGGGGACGACCATGCCCTTGATGTGCTTGGCGATCTTGTGGCCGTCGAGCATCGCCGCCGCCTCGCGCAGGTCCTGGATGCGCGAGTTGGTGCACGAGCCGATGAAGACGCGGTCGAGCTTGATCGACTGCATCGGCGTGCCCGGCTTCAGGTCCATGTAGCGCAGGGCGCGCTCCTCGGTCTCGTCGCGCGGCTCGGGCACGACGCCGGTGACCTCGACGACCTGGCCGGGGGTCGTCCCCCAGGTGACCATCGGCGAGATCTCGCTCGCGTCGATGTCGACCTCGGTGTCGAAGGTCGCGCCCTCGTCGGTGGGCAGCTGCCGCCAGCGCTCCAGCGCTTTCTCCCAGTCGTCGCCCTTGGGCGCCGCCGGACGGCCCTTCACCCACTCGAAGGTCTTCTCGTCGGGCGCGACCATGCCGGCGCGGCCGCCGCCCTCGATCGTCATGTTGCAGATCGTCATGCGGTTCTCCATCGAGAGCCCGCGGATCGTCTCGCCGGCGTACTCGACCGCGTGGCCGACCATCCCGCCGGTGCCGAGGCGGCCGATCGTCGCCAGGATCAGATCCTTGGCGGTGACGCCGTAGCCCAGCTCGCCCGTGTAGTTGATGCGCATCGTCTTCGGGCGGCGCTGGTTCAGCGTCTGCGTCGCCAGGACGTGCTCGACCTCCGAGGTGCCGATGCCGAAGGCGAGCGCGCCGAAGGCGCCGTGCGTGGAGGTGTGCGAGTCACCGCAGACGATCGTCATCCCCGGCTGCGTGAGGCCCAGCTCGGGGCCGATCACGTGGACGATGCCCTGGCGGTCGGAGCCGATCGAGAACAGCGGGATCCCGAACTCCTCGCAGTTGCGCTCGAGCGCCTCGACCTGCTTGCGGGAGAGCGCGTCGGCGATCAGCCGCGCCGCGGGGGTGCCGTCGGTGGGCACGTTGTGGTCGGCCGTCGCCACGGTCTTGTCGGGGCGACGCACCTTGCGACCCGCGAGGCGCAGGCCCTCGAACGCCTGCGGCGAGGTGACCTCGTGCACGAGGTGGAGGTCGATGTACAGCAGCCCCTCCGCGACCTCGTGCGCCTCCCAGATCTTGTCGAACATCGTCTTGGCTGCCATC
>Ga0065724_101964_pt1 | contig 35035 bp, 35 predicted proteins | sample TheenrcSG05JP960_FD_59111 | JGI IMG/M metagenome (GOLD analysis project Ga0065724, IMG submission 59111) | Thermophilic enriched microbial communities from mini bioreactor at UC Davis - Sample SG0.5JP960 | ecosystem: Engineered > Solid waste > Grass > Composting > Bioreactor | place: USA... | reverse complement strand
GGCTGCCGCAGCTGCCCGCATGGGCGCGCGGACGGCCCTCGTGACGCACAAGTTTGCCACCATTGGCGAGATGTCCTGTAACCCCGCCATCGGAGGCTTGGGCAAGGGGCACCTCGTGCGCGAGATCGATGCTTTCGACGGTCTCATGGCGCGCGTAGCTGACCAGGCCGGAATACAGTTCCGCTTGCTCAATCGATCGAAGGGGCCAGCGGTCCAGGGGCCACGGGCGCAAGCGGACCGGAAACTCTATCGGCAGGCCATGCAGGCGGCCATCCGGGCGGTTCGTGGCTTGGACGTTATTGAAGGCGGTGTTGACGACCTTATCGTTCAGGATGGCAAGGCCCAGGGCGTGGTGCTGGAGGATGGTCGCGAGCTCACCGCCGGCGCTGTGGTGCTGACCACGGGCACATTCCTCCGCGGACTTATTCACATCGGCGAGGTCAAGATCCCGGCAGGGCGTGTTGGGGAGGCACCGGCGGTTAAACTGGCTGACAGGCTCGCCGACCTCGAATTCCAGCTGGGTCGCTTGAAGACGGGGACGCCGGCTCGTCTACACAGAGATTCTATTGACTGGGCTCGACTGGAAATCCAGCCGGGCGATGATCCGCCGGTTCCATTCTCGTTCCTGACGGAGCGGATCACGACGCCTCAGGTCGTCTGCTATATCACGACAACGACGGAAGAGACGCACGCGATCATCCGGGCAAACTTGCACCGCGCGCCTATGTACTCGGGCCAGATTTCGAGCATTGGCCCGCGATACTGCCCGTCCATCGAAGACAAGGTCGTTCGTTTCGCGGACCGGTCGGCGCATCAGGTCTTCCTGGAGCCGGAAGGTCTCGATGACGACACGATCTATCCGAATGGCGTGTCGACCTCTTTGCCAGAGGAAGTACAGATTGCCTTCCTGCGCACCATGCCGGGTCTTGAGAATGTCGTCATCAAGCGCCCGGGCTATGCCATCGAGTACGACTACGTCGACCCGCGCGAGTTGCTCCCGACACTAGAGACCAAACGGCTGCCGCGGCTCTTCCTGGCAGGGCAGATCAACGGGACGACCGGTTACGAGGAGGCCGGCGCGCAAGGCATCGTGGCCGGGATCAATGCGGCTCTGGCGGCCGCTGGTGGCGGGCGCACGTTCACGGTCTCTCGAACCGAAGGCTATCTGGGCGTCATGATCGATGATCTCGTGACGCGGGGGGTGACGGAGCCGTATCGCATGTTCACCTCGCGGGCCGAGTACCGTCTGGCCCTACGCGCGGATAATGCGGACCAGCGACTGACGCCGAAGGGCATCGAAACCGGCTGCGTTGGGCAAGAGCGCGCGAAGGCTTACGCCGCAAAGGCGAAGGCCCTCTCAGAGGGGCGGGCCCTGCTGGAGAAGCTGACACTCACGCCGAACGAGGCCGCCCAGTACGGCTTTGAGATCAATCGTGACGGTCGCAGGCGGTCTGCCTTCGAGTTGCTTGCGTATCCGAACATCAACCTTGAGCGATTGAAAGGCGTCTGGGCCGAGATCGGGCAACTCGATCCAAAGATCGCGGCGCAGCTGGAAGTCGATGCCCGCTACGCGTCCTACGTCAAGCGTCAGGAAGAGGATGTCGCCATCCTCAAGCGCGACGAGTCGGTGGCGATTCCGCTGGATTTCGACTTCTCGTCGCTCCCGGGGCTGTCGAATGAGGTCCGGCAAAAGCTGGAGCGGTATCGCCCGACGACCTTGGCCCAAGCGGCACGGATCGACGGCATTACGCCGGCGGCGCTGCTTATTCTGCTTGGTCGGCTGAAGCGCACGCGGGAGCGGGCAAGCGCATGAGCGCGATCCGCCGACCGAAGAAAATCGATGGTCCGGAGGCGTTTCGCGCGGCTTTTTCTGTTTCACGTGAAACTCTGGACCGTCTCACTCTCTACGAAGATCTGCTGAAGCGCTGGCAGAAGGCGGTCAATCTCGTCGCGCCGACGACCCTCGGGGAAATTTGGCATCGGCATTTCGCCGACAGCGCTCAGCTCGTGAGATTGATCCCCGAGGAAGCAGAAGCCCTCGTTGACCTCGGCTCTGGCGGGGGCTTTCCCGGTCTCGTCCTGGCTATCGTGCTCCACGAGCGCAAGGCCATGCGCGTCACGCTTGTCGAAAGCGATGGGCGTAAAGCGGCATTCCTGCGGGAGGTCGCCCGGCAAACGCAGGTGCCTGTGGACATTCTGTCAACAAGGATCGAAAACGCCGAGACTCAGCGTAAAGTGAGCACGGTTGATGTCGTCACGGTGCGTGCTCTTGCTCCGTTGAGCCGCCTGCTGGGTTTGGCGGCACCGTTTTTTGCGCCCAATACGCGTGGTCTGTTCCTTAAGGGGCGCGATGTCCACGGAGAAATCGACGAAGCAAGAGAAGCCTGGCACTTCGATGTCGAGCTCGTTCCGAGCGTGACGGATGCCCAAGGCCAGATTGCCGTGGTGTGTAATGTGAGAGCCAAGACGGAGGGTTGAGCCTTGACCGGCAAGACCACAAAGGGACTGCGGGTGATCGCGATCGCCAATCAAAAGGGGGGCGTCGGCAAGACGACCACGGCGATCAATCTCGGCACCGCGCTCGCTGCTGCAGGAGAGCGGGTGCTAATTGTGGATCTCGATCCGCAGGGCAACGCTTCGACAGGCCTCGGTATTGCTGCCAATGAGCGGTTCACAACGACGTACGATGTGATGACGGCGCGCAGCACGCTTCTGCGGGCCGCAATCCCGACTCAGGTTCCCGGGCTGATGATTGTCCCTGCGAACTCGGATCTGATCGGCATCGAGTCGGAGCTGATGAACGATCCGACCAAGCCGTTCCGCCTGCGGGATGCGATCGGGGCTCTCGTTGGTCAGCAGCGGGCCAATCCGGAAACGGCGTTCACCTACATCCTGATCGATTGTCCACCGTCGTTGAACCTGCTGACGCTCAACGCGATGGTGGCAGCTCATGCGGTGCTGGTGCCCGTGCAGTGCGAGTTCTTCGCGCTGGAAGGTATTTCGCAGCTGAAGGATAACATCGAGCAGATCAAGGCGACGCTGAACCCGGGCTTGGAAATTCAGGGGGTCGTTTTGACGATGCACGATCAGCGGACCGCTCTGTCGCGGGAGGTGGCGCAGAACGTGCGCGCTTATTTTGGTGCCAAAGTTTACGACACGATGATTCCGCGGAATACGCGCGTCGCCGAGGCACCATCTCACGGTAAGCCGATCTTGCTTTACGACGTAAACAGCGCCGGCAGTCAGGCTTACATGCGTCTGGCTGCGGAAATCATCGAGCGCGAGCGGCAGTACAAAGCCGCCTAATCAAATCAAGGAATCCTAGGAGAACGGAACGACCATGGCGACTCCACTCCAGAAGAGCCGGCTTGGCAGGGGGCTTGCTTCTCTTATTGGCGATCCGGTTTTGGCCGAACCAAAATTGCCGGCTGAGGGCGAGCAGAGAGTCGTTCCCATCGATCAGCTCCGTGGCGGCAAGCTCAATCCGCGGCGGGAGTTCCGGGAGGAGGATCTGGCCGAACTGGCCGACTCGATCCGGCAAAGAGGATTGGTACAGCCGATCGTCGTTCGTCCGGATCGGGTGTCCGGCGGCTATGAGATCGTCGCGGGCGAGCGGCGTTGGCGTGCGGCTCAGCGGGCGGGTCTCCACACTGTTCCCGTGATCGTGCGCGAGCTCTCGGATCAAGAAGTCCTTGAGCTNGGCATCATCGAGAACGTCCAGCGCGCNGATCTCAACCCCATCGAGGAAGCGGCCGGCTATCGCGAGCTNATCGACCGGTTCGGCTACACCCAGGATCAGCTCGCNGAGGTCATCGGGAAGAGCCGCAGCCACCTGGCCAACACGCTNCGNCTACTGAAGCTGCCCGACTCGGTGCAAGAGCTCGTTCGCGAAGGGAAGCTGACGGCCGGCCACGCGCGAGCGTTGGTCGGACGAGAGGATGCCGAGGAGCTCGCCAGGCGGATCATCGAGCGNGACATGAACGTGCGCGAGGTNGAAGCCCTCGTGCAGTCGGGCGTTACCGTCTCAAGCTCTTCATCCAGCCGGAAGCGCGAGAAGACGCCTGACACGCTGGCCTTTGAAAAAGAGTTGTCCGACGCCCTGGGCCTGAAGGTCGAGATCAAACGGGGCTCCGGCGAGAGCGGGCAGCTCGTCATCAAGTATGGAAATTTCGATCAGCTCGACTATATCCGCATGCGCTTGGTGGGCACACCGCTGTAATGGGACGGGGGAGCTCATCAAAGCTCCCCTTCTGATTTTCGATAGCGGAACTGCGGCAAAACCCGCTTGACGCCATTTTTCGGAATTGCTGATGTCCCCGCCGGCCCTTATGCACCCGGGCTGGAGTTCTGATCATGGGTCAAGATGTTCTCACCCAGCTCGCTGCGACCATTCGGGAGCGGCGGCACAGCGATTCCGCGCGCTCCTATACGCGGCAGCTTCTCGATGGCGGCCCGGAGCGGTGTGCTCGCAAACTTGGCGAGGAAGCAATTGAAACTGTCATCGCCGGGATTAGCCAGGACGGCCAGGCGCTTTGTCGGGAGGCAGCGGACCTGCTGTACCATCTTCTGGTCCTGCTGGAAGCCCGCGACGTAAAATGGGACGACGTCCTCGCTGAACTCGCTCGGCGTTCGGGGGTATCCGGACTCGACGAAAAATCAGCTCGCGGCCGGGGCGGTGACCCGGCATGACACTGGCAGTTGTACAACTCGACCAACCTGATATGCGCGGCAGATCAGCCCTGCAATTCTCGCCCTATCAAACCTTCACACGGGAGGAGTGGGCGCGGCTGCGGGCCGATACGCCAATGACCCTGGTCGAGCGCGACCTCGAGCAGCTCTCCGGCTTGATGCAAGAGCTCTCGATGAAGGAAGTCGAGGAGATCTATCTGCCGCTGTCGCGCCTCCTGAACCTCTATGTCGCTGCCGCCCAGGAGCTTCACGCAGTGACGTCACGGTTCCTTGGCCGCAACAATGTGAAGATGCCCTTCATTCTCGGCGTGGCGGGTTCGGTTGCCGTGGGCAAGAGTACGACAGCCCGTGTGCTGCGCGCCCTGCTCGCACGCTGGCCAGACCATCCGCGGGTCGATCTGGTTACGACGGACGGCTTCCTGTTGCCCAATGCAGAGCTCGAAGCTCGTGGCTTGATGAACCGGAAGGGATTTCCGGAGAGCTTCGATACGGCGCGGTTGCTGAACTTCCTCGCGGACGTGAAGTCAGGGCGCGAGCGGGTCGAGGCGCCGGTCTATTCGCACTTCCACTATGACATCCTCCCCGATCAGACGATCGTCATAGAGCGGCCAGACATTCTGATTGTGGAGGGCCTGAACGTCTTGCAGCCGGCGCGGTTGCCAAAGGATGGAAAGGCGATTCCGTTCGTTTCGGACTTCTTCGATTTCTCGATCTACATCGACGCCGATCCGAAAGTGATCGAGGAATGGTACGTGGCGCGCTTCATGAAGTTGCGCACCACCGCATTCCGCGATCCGGCGGCCTACTTCCACAAGTACGCGCATCTCTCGCCGGACGACGCGCGGGAGCGCGCGCTGGAAATCTGGCGGACGATTAACCTCAAGAATCTTCAGGAAAACATCTTGCCCACGCGGCAGCGGGCCAGTCTCATCCTCCGCAAGGGGCCGGATCACAGCGTCGAGAGTGTTTCACTGCGGAAGCTGTGAGATCGATAAGAAAACGCCACCCTCGGATCAAAGGGCGGCGTTCTTGTTTCCTCAACCTGTACGCAGTGACTACTGCATGCGCCGCATCCGGCGACCAGCATCCCCGCGCATCGGGCTGCGGAAACCTTGCATCCCCCGCGTCCGCTGGATGCGACGTGGCATCACGTCCCTCCGCGTGCGATAGAACCGTGGCCCGACCCGCTGCCCGCGGTAAAAGCGCCTGGGACCGGCATAAGCGCGGGTGCGGTAGAAGCGCCGTGGAGCGACGGTGCGAGTCCGGTAGAATCTACGCGGGGCATAGTACCGACGCGGAGCGTAGAATCGGGCCCTGTAGAATCGCCTCGGTGCATAGTACCGAGCCCTGTAGAATCTCCGCGGTGCCCAGGACCTCACGCGGTAGTAGCGGCGCGGTGCGTAGTACCGGACCCGGTAATAGCGGGGAGGCGCCCAGTACCAGGTACGATAGTAATGGCGACGGGGCGCGTAATAGCGAACGCGATAGTACCGCGGCCGCCAGTAGTACGATGACCGGTAATAGTACGGGTAGGTATAGTAGCTGGAGTAGAAGAACGGCGCGCCCCAGAAGAAGGCCCGCGGCCGCCACCAGCGTACGCGGTAATATCTACGCGGTGCCCAATACCGCGCCCTATAAAAGCGGGGACCGCCCCAATAGGCTGCGCGGTAGAATCGCCGTGGTCCCCAGTAGACGGGGCGATAGAACGCTCTGCCACCCCACGACCGGTGAAATCCCCTTGCATGGAAGCCGCGGTACCCTCTGTGGAATTGGGCTTTCTCGACTGTCGACTTTGCATTGGGGGCAAAGGCAGCGGGTGGAGCGGCTGGTGCTGACATTGCTGCTCCCGCTAACATGCTCAGTGCAGCTGAGCATCCCGCGAGCAGCAAGACTCGGCGACGTCTCATCGCAATACTCCTCTCCTGCGACCGAAAGGGTCGGTTTGCTGAGCAACTGAACGTCGCCAGCGGTGATGGGTTCCTCAGTCGCAGGCGTTTTCAGAGGAGTAACGGGCGGATTTTTCTCAACCCAACCAACCGCTTGTCGCCTGTCTATGGTTACTGCCTGTTTGGCGATCGAGACGGTTGGAGAACGGCGGGTCAGAGTAGCCCTTGGGCCCTGGCGAGTTCGGCTAGGTTTTTCTGCGGTCGCGCGCCAAAGTGGCTGATGACCTCAGCAGCCGCGATGCTACCCAGCCGACCGGCCGTCTCCAGACTAAACCCGCGGGCATAACCAAAGAGGAAGCCGGCAGCATAGAGATCTCCGGCCCCGGTTACGTCGACTACATTGACCGGCATGGCAGGAATGGAGATCGGCTCCCGACTTTTCGCGCAGATCACTGAGCCTTTGGCGCTGCGCGTGAGCACCGCAAGCTCGGTGTCGGCTTGTGCGTGCTCCATCGCCTTCTCAAAAGTGTCGACCTGGTAAAGAGATGTGATCTCGGTTTCGTTGGCGATCAGAATGTCGACGCTGTTGCGAACCAGATCCAGGAATTCTTTTCGGTGCCGATCGACGCAGAAACCATCTGAAAGGCTCAGGGCAACCTTACGTCCAGCCTCCGCCGCGATGCTTGCGGCCTGACGGAACGCGGCTTTGGCCTCGGGCCGATCGAAGAGATAGCCTTCGAGGAAGATAATGCCGGCTGAACGGATCAGCTCCGGATCAACCTCTCCATCGTCCAGGTCGGGGCTGATGCCGAGGTAGGTGTTCATCGTCCGCTCGCCGTCAGGCGTTACGAGGACGAGGCAGCGAGCGGTTGGAATGCCGGAGGAAGATGGTGGCGTGCTGAAATGAACGCCGGCCGCGCGAATGTCGTGAGCAAAGATGCGGCCAAAATCGTCTTCTGCAACCTTGCCGATGAAGGCAGCGCGGCCTCCGAATGAAGCGATGCCGACCATGGTGTTGGCAACGGAGCCGCCCGAAACTTCCACTGTCGGGCCCATGGCTTCGTAGAGACGGCTCACCGTTTCCGCGTCGACCAAACGCATATGGCCCTTCGGGGCACCGTGCTGAGCGAGGAAGTCGTCGTTACACTGTCCGATGATGTCTACGATGGCATTGCCAATTCCGACGACGTCAAATTTCGTTTCGCTCATAGCGGCCCCTTGTTTCAGTTGGCCGCAGTATTAAAGCAACTGTGGCCAGCAACCAAGCGCCACGGAGCGAAGAGTCACCGCGGTCGACCCGGCTTGCGATCAGCTGCGTTTCTGGCGAGGTCGAGGAGCAGGCGTTCGGTGAGGGCAATTTCGAGCGATGCGTTCAGCCGTGCTCTCTTGGCTGTATCAGCAATCTGAGTAAGGGCGACCTGCAACTTCTGCGTCGTCCAGGTTCGGCATTGCGCCTCCAGAACAGGGCGCACCTTGAAATGTACAGGTGGTCGGAGCTGCTTGAGAGCAGACTCCATAGTCGCTCCGGCATCGATACTTGTTCGCAGTCGATGCAAGCGATGGAAATGGCGCTGGACTGCTACAATCACGGTTTGCGCGCTCTCGCCGGATGCGAGGATACGATCTAGTTCTGTGAGAGCGCGGTCTGCTTCTCCCGAAGCGGCGGCGAGGACTACTTTCTCAAGCGCAAGCTCGGAAGCGTCGCCCACAACGGCGTCGATGTCGTCCACCTCAATCCGCGTTTTTCCTCGCGTGTACAACACGAGCTTCTCGAGCTCGCCACGTGTGAGGGCGCGATCTGCGCCTAGACGGCTGACGAGCAACTGCAAGGCTTCGGGATCAATGCTCAGCCCTGCTTCTCGGAGCGTTTCGCGGACGAGAGACTCAAGATCGCGCCCTTCATCCTCGAAACAGGCGACGGCCGCAGCCTTGGGCGACTTCTCGAAAAGCTGCCGCAAGCTGTCGTCCGGGCGAAGGTTGCCGGCTTCGACAACGAGACTGGCGGCAAGCGTTTCTTGTTCGAGCAGCGGCTTGAGTACCTGGGCCGTGACACGCCGGCTTGCGCGCGTATGCACAACCTTTGGGCCACCAAACATCGGGACCGTCTGCGCTTCGACAAGAAGCCGGTCCGGCTCCATCTCAAGATCGGCATCCTCGATGCGCAGCACATCGCCGGGTGGATTGCTCGCCGCAGCCAATCGCTGTGCCGCCATGCGAGCGCGCTCCGAGACCAAGCCCGCGTCCGGCCCATAGAACAGGACAGCTCGATAGCGTGAATCGAGACTCTTGATGAACTGGTCGGCCTGATGGGTTTTGACGGCCGTCATAGCGTGCTGCGCGTCAAGCGCACTCAAAGAGGCAGCGACTGATTACACTGCGCCGGACAGGAAAGCCGCAAGTCGCGTCTTGATATCCTGAGCGACAGCGCGTGCTGCTCGATTTTCCGCGTCCTCGCGCGCCTTCACATTCGAGTAAATGGAATCGTAGCGCTCGAACGCTGCCCGTCCGTAGCTCGTGCCCTCGAGAAGGATTTTCTTGTCGGCAATGCGGATAAGCTGGAACTTCGCCTCAAGGTTATAGACCTGGCTTTGCGAGTCGCCGTCCTTCCGCACCAAGGTTGAGACGACCTGCTCGCGAATCGCAACATCCAAATGGTACTCGGGCGGAAGCGGATATCCGCCGCCGGTCGCCTGGAAAATCAGCTCATTCCGAATCTTCTGACCAACACGCCCAGGGATCGTGCCGAATTCGACCGCAGCCAGCTTTGCGCTCGTATCCGAAATGGCCGCGCTGCCATACATCGGACGAAACGCGGAGGCGCCGTCGCACGCCGCGATTGCGGGAGCGAGCAAAGTTACCAGCGCCACGGAGCGCATGGCTGACAGGCGATTAAGCCGACGCAAGGCCGACCAGGCTTGCCCCCTAGGCGACGACATTGACGATCCTCTGCGGCACCACGATCACCTTCTTCACGGGTCGCCCGTCCAGAGCCCGGATAACCGACTCCAGCTTTAGGGCAGCGGCCTCGATCTCGGCCTGACTCGCGTCTCTGGCAATCGTTAGTTCGTCCCTACGCTTACCATTCACCTGTACGGCAATGGTAATCGTATCGTCAACGAGAAGGACTTCTTCGACGGCCGGCCAGGGCTGATCGGCAAGTAGGGTGTTGTATCCAAGCCGCTCCCAGCATTCTTCAGCCAAATGCGGCATCATCGGGCCGAACATCTGGACAAGGAACTCGGCTGCCTCGCGAATGGCCCAGTCCATGCCCGGACCGCTGTGGCCGAGTGCTGACTGGAGAGTGCTGGTGAACTCGTAGATCTGCGCGACAGCCACGTTGAAGCGCAGATTCTCGATGTTCTGGCCAACCCTGTAGAGGGTCTTGTGGGCTGCGCGGCGCAGAGCCAGAGCCTCGGAGCAGAACTCAGCGGGTTTCGGACTGCCTTTGGGAGCAGCCTTCGGCAAGAGTTCGTGGATGAGCCGCCAGACGCGCTGCATGAAGCGGCTGGCGCCGGAGACACCGGCCTCAGTCCAGATGACGTCGCGTTCGGGTGGGCTGTCCGAGAGCATGAACCAGCGGGCGCAGTCGGCGCCGTAGGTCGAAATGATGTCGTCAGGGTCCACCAGGTTCTTCTTGGACTTCGACATCTTCTCGATGGAGCCGATCTCCACCGGCTGACCCGTGGCGATCTCGTAGGCCCGACGCTTGTCGCCCTCGCCCTCGATCCTCACCTCGGACGGCAGGAGCCACCGGTTACCAATCTTGTATGTTTCATGTGTAACCATGCCCTGCGTGAAGAGGCCTTCGAACGGCTCCTTCAGATGCAGGTGGCCCGTCTCCAACATGGCCCGCGCGAAGAAGCGCGAGTACAACAGGTGGAGAATCGCGTGCTCGATACCGCCGATGTACTGGTCCACCGGCAGCCAGTACTTGGCAGCCTCCAGGTCGACGGGCTTGTCAGCGCGCGGCGCGCAGAAGCGCGCGTAATACCAGGAGCTGTCGACGAACGTGTCCATCGTGTCGGTCTCGCGGCGGGCAGGCTTACCGCAAGAGGGGCAGTTCACGTGCTTCCAGGTCGGGTGGCGATCGAGCGGGTTGCCCGGCACGTCAAAGGTGACGTCCTCCGGCAAGCGAACCGGTAGTTGATCCTCCGGCACCGGTACGATCCCGCAAGCGTCGCAGTGGATGATCGGAATCGGGCAGCCCCAGTACCGCTGGCGGGAGATACCCCAGTCGCGCAGGCGGTACATGATCTTGCGTTCGCCCTTGCCGATCTCTTCCATCCGGCGGGCGACCTCGGCTTTCGCCTCCTCAATTGTAAGGCCGTTGAGGAAGTCAGAATTGGCGATCCGCCCCGGGCCATCATAGGCCTCGCCGCCGAGGTCGAATGTGGCGGGGTCCTTACCCTCCGGGATGACGACGGGTACGATCGGCAACTTGTACTTGGTCGCGAACTCGAAGTCGCGCTGGTCGTGGGCCGGGCAGCCGAAGATCGCGCCCGTGCCATAGCCCATCAGCACGAAGTTGGCGACGAACACCGGCAACTTGCGATCCGGGATGAGCGGATGGGTTGCTGCCAGCCCCGTCGTTGAAGCCCTTCTTTTCGATCCGGTTGAGCTCCTCCTCCGAGGTACCGATGCGGTTGCACTCCTCGACGAAGGCGGCGAGCTCAGGGTTCGACTTCGCAAGCTCGAGGGTCAACGGGTGTCCCGGCGATAAAGCGCAGAAGCTGCCGCCGAAAATCGTATCGGCGCGTGTCGTGAAGACCTCGAGCTCCTTCCACCCGGCGGGAAGCTTGTCACCCTCCAGACTGTACTTCATCAGCAGGCCTTCGGATCGGCCGATCCAGTTGGCCTGCATGGTGCGAACTTTTTCCGGCCAGCGCTTGAGATCGTTCAGCGCCTCAAGCAGCTCGTCCGCGTACTTCGTGATCCTGAAGTACCAGACCGGCATCTCGCGGGTTTCAACCAGCGCGCCGGAGCGCCAGCCGCGGCCGTCGATCACCTGCTCGTTCGCAAGCACCGTTTGATCGACCGGGTCCCAGTTGACCTTGCCGACGCCGTGATAGGCCAAGCCCTTCTTGTACATGTCCAAGAAGAGTTTCTGCTGCTGGTGATAGTACTCGACATCGCATGTCGCGAACTCGCGCGACCAGTCGAGCGAAAGGCCCATGGACTTGAGCTGCCCCCGCATCGTGGCGATGTTGTCGTAGGTCCACTTCGCGGGGTGCGTCTTCCGCTCCATGGCCGCGTTCTCGGCGGGCATGCCGAACGCGTCCCAGCCCATCGGGTGCAGCACATTGAAGCCCTTGGCGCGCTTGTAGCGGGCCAGCACGTCGCCCATCGTGTAGTTGCGCACGTGGCCCATGTGGATGCGCCCCGAGGGATAGGGGAACATCTCCAGCACGTAGCACTTCGGCCGCTTGTCGTCGTTCGAGACCTTGAAGACGTTGCGGTTCTCCCAAACCTGCTGCCAGTGCTTCTCTCGGGCAGGCGCGTTATAGCGTTCGATAGCCATGGGCGATTTCAGCTCTTTGATCAGATCGCGGGCGATACAGCCTTAAAGGTGGAACGCGGTCAAGGGCGCGGGCTATCCCCGGCAAGCTGTTGGCGGGATAGGCCGTCAGCCGCGCGGATGCAAACGACAGATCGTCCCGTATATATCGACGAATCCGGAATTTTTCGACATATGACCCGCCGGATGGTGCAGGCTCAGCACAGGACAGGTGGATTGCCATGACATCGGCTGCAGATCGTTTGTTGGGTATTCGCGAGCGCATTGCTGCGGCCGCCCGGGAGGCCAACCGAGACCCCTCGTCCGTCAAGCTCATTGCCGTGTCGAAGACCTTCGATGCACCGGAAATCCTACCGGTGATCGAAGCGGGCCACCGGCTGTTCGGTGAAAACCGGATTCAGGAAGCCAAGGCCAAGTGGCCAGCGCTCAAGGAACGCTTCCCGGATCTGGAGCTTCATCTCATCGGCGCTCTTCAGTCCAACAAGGCCAAGGAAGCGGTCGCGCTGTTCGATGCCATTCATTCGATCGACCGGCCGAAGATTGCCCGTGTCGTTGCCGAGGAGATGAACAAGCAGGGCCGGCGCCTCAAGCTCTTTGTGCAGGTGAATACGGGAGAGGAACCGCAAAAGGCTGGTGTCATGCCGCGGGAAGCGGCGGACTTCGTTCGCCAATGTCAGGAGGAATTCAAGCTCGACATCGCGGGGTTGATGTGCATCCCGCCGGCCGATGAGGAACCGTCTGTCCACTTCGCATTTTTGGCAAAGCTCGCGTCTGAGCTCGGTTTGAAAGAGCTCAGCATGGGGATGAGCGCCGATTTCGAAAAGGCTATTGGTTTCGGCGCGACCTATGTTCGGGTCGGTAGCGCAATCTTTGGTGCGCGAGAATAGTTTCCCACCGTTTACTTTGGCGCGATAGCCAGCACACCGAAAGTCCCTAACAGCACGCGAAGTTTTCTGATAGCATAGTTGGGCTTGGTCGAACGAGGGCGACCAGGCCGATCAACGATAACCAATTCATGCGGAGGAAACACATGCGTGCCCTCTCATTCATAGCCTCGGCGAGCATAGCGTTGATGGCTCTTCCAGCACTCGCGCAGCAACCAACAGCGGGTAACCTGGAAAAGCTCTCGAAATTTCAGTCAACAGGAACGCCTCTCGAAATTCCCCAGGTCCCGCAAACGGGTCCAAAAGCGGATCAGATCCGCAAAAACCTGCAGAAAATCAAACTTCCCCCCGGTTTCAAGATCGATCTTTACGCGCTTGTGCCTGATGCCCGCCACATGGCCGTCGGCCCACAGGGCGTCGTAACGTTTGTAGGTACACGCAAGAATAAGGTTTACGCTGTAACCGACCGCGCGAAGATGGGGGTGGCCGAAGAGGTCAAGGAATTCGCGCCTTCGATTCAGTTCAAAATTCCCAACGGCGTTTGCTTCTCGCCCGACGGCTTTTTGTTCATCGTCGAGCAAAACCGGGTTCTGGTGTTTCCCGCCGCGGAATTTTTCTATGAAAGCCCTGATGTTGCAGCGTTTGTGGTCGTAAACCAGGGTGAACTCATTCCGCCGGAGGAAGAGAGCTTCAACCATACAGCCCGCGTCTGCCGCATTGGCCCGGACGACAAGCTCTACATTTCACTTGGCCAGCCGTTCAATGTCTTCGCGAAAGAGAAAATGGACCTCTACAAGAAGACAGGTATCGGCGGCATCATTCGCATGAACCGCGATGGGACGCAGCGCGAAGTGTTCGCGTTTGGCATCCGCAATTCCGTCGGCATGGATTTCAATCCGAAGGACAAGTCCCTTTGGTTCACGGATAACCAGGTTGACGGGATGGGTGACGACATTCCGCCCGGTGAGCTCAACCGCGCTGACCGGCCGGGATTGCACTTCGGCTTCCCCTGGTACGGCGGCGGCAAAGTTCGCACGGAGGAATACAAGGACAGCGAACCGCCCGCCAACGTCGTTTTCCCGCAGGTGGAAATGGATGCCCACGCGGCCGACCTTGGCATGACGTTCTACACGGGCAACCAATTCCCGGAGAAGTATCGCGGCGGCATTTTCTCCGCGCAGCACGGCTCCTGGAACCGTACGAAGCCCATTGGCGCGCGGGTGATGTTCACCAGCCTGAAACCTGATGGCACGGCCGACAAGACCGAGGTCTTCGCTGAGGGTTGGTTGACGGAAAACGGAGAGTACATGGGCAGGCCAGTCGACGTGGCTCAGCTGAAGGATGGCTCGCTCCTTGTATCGGATGATTTCGCAGGAGCGGTTTATCGGATCACCTATGAAGGGAACTGATCTGATTTGCGCGGCGGCGTTTCTTGCCGCCGTCTTTTTGTCGGGGGGACCGGCCGTAGCCGGCGATCCGTGAAGCAGGACGCCAGAAGGCCCTGAAATGCCAAACCTGCCACGGGTTGGATGGTGTCAGCAAAATCCCTGACGCGCCGCACATCGGCGGTCAGAACGAGTACTACCTCGTAAAGAGTTTGAAGGCCTACAAGACTGGTCAGCGCAAGGACGAGATGATGAATTTCATCGTCTCCGAACTTAGCGACGAGGATATAGCCGATCTCGCCGCCTATTTCGCCAGCCTGGAGCCCAAAAACCAATAACCGGCGCATCCGTGGGGCTGCTGGTCAACCAGACGAGCAGCCTCCCTCAAGTTTTCCAGATCAAATTCAGCCGTTGCCCCTTGGATCCTGTCTCACAGTGGTAGGGTCACGAAAGTGATTCGTGCGTCGTATCAGGCGGGGGAACCAAGGCATGACGCAGAGCACGACGGCTGAGGTCATCGATGACACGGACATCGCGGCGCGTGACCAAGCGTTCGATGAAGCCCTTGCCGCGGCGAACAACGATGTACCCGAGATTGAGGAAGAGGCGCCACTTGGCTCTGCGTCTGACGGCTGGCGCACGTTCGCGCTGGACATCTGGATTACCGATCTCAATTCGTACGAGTTCGGCATTTATCGGCACTCCCGCAATCGCGCGAAAACCCGGCAATTTTCGTCTGACATGGACATAATTGCGGAAGTCAAGGAGGACGGCCGGCGCACCGGGGTTGTTGCTTACCGCGAAGACCTCTGGAAGCAGAAATCAGGAATGGATCGGAGGCTGGTGCTGAGGCTATTCTCGGACAAGCTGAATTGGCGCGCCACGATGGATCTGCTCATTGGTCGCAGTCTTCAGCTGACGGTTGGCGCGCGAGGCATTCCGATCACGGCCTATGCGATAAATCTCCACGTGGATAAGACCGTCATCTACTTGGAGCGATCCGCTAACAAGTGGCCGGTTTTGCCGGAAAATTTCTCGTTCTTTGTCGTTCGTGACGGAAAGCCGTTTTATTACCGCTTGCGCCACGATTTCTTCAGCGTAGGTGGCGACTACACCTTGTACGACGAAGCCGGCCGTAAAGTTGGCCATTTGGATGGTCGCCTTTTCTCGCTCGGTGGCTATTGGACCGGCAAAGTGCGGGCTGACCACGCGGACAACAAGCTCATGTCAGTCATGAAGCTGTTCGCAGCCTCTGTCGGCTTTAACTCCGCCTGCCGGCGACACATCAAGCGTCTCTGGAAAGACCTTCGCGCGGGCAAAATCGAACCGAAGCTCGAGCGGTACGAAGCGGAGTACTATCTCAATCCTCGGCGAGTGCGCTGAGCGGGGGCATTTGCGATCCTGAATGCTGGGGTGCTATGCGCGCCGTGCGGCAGCGGCGTGCTGGTCTGTGCTGGCATCCTCCGGTAGATGTCGGCTGAGCAGATTTCGGCAAGGACAAGGTCCATGAGTGATTTCAACGGCTTAGAGGCGCTGGCCAAAGGCGCCATCCTGTCACCTTTTTCTCGACTGGCTCGACTTCTCGAGGGCGTACCCCCCGGCGACGAAAAGGTCATTGAGATGACGGTGGGCGACCCCAACGAAGCCATGCCTGAGTTCGTCGTCGACAGGATGGCTGAAGCGAAGCGCACACTGGCGACCTATCCGAAAATCTGGGGGTCTGACGACCTGCGAGGTGCAATCGCCGCCTGGCTGGAGCGCCGGTACGGGCTCAAAGGTAAAGTCGATCCTGCGCGGGAAATCCTCCCCACGAATGGGTCCCGTGAGGGACTTTTCTATGCGGCTATTCCGGCGGTGGGGCGGAAGCGTGTGAACGGTCGACCGGTTATCCTGCTGGTCAACCCCTACTATCATTCATATCTGGGCTCCGTTTACGCCACGAACTGCGAACCGTACTTCCTGAACGCAACGGAAGAGACCGGGCATCTGCCTGATCTCGACTCGCTTGAGAAAGAAACCGAAATCCTGACCCGCACGGTTGCCTTCTATCTGTGCTCGCCAGCCAATCCGCAGGGCGCGGCCGCCGATGCGGCCTACATTCGGCGCGCTTTGGATCTCGCGCGCCGGTACGACTTCATGCTGTTCTTCGACGAGTGCTATTCCGAGATCTACACGGGCGAGCCGCCAACGGGCGGACTGGAAGTGGCTGCAACCACGCCGGAAGGGTTCCGCAATATCGTCGTTTTCAATTCGCTCTCGAAGCGCTCCAACCTGCCCGGTTTGCGCTCCGGCTTCGTCGCCGGCGATCGCGAGTTCCTGGCCTCGCTTGCCGAAGTCCGGAACCTCATCGCGCCGCAGATGCCGGGTGTGATCCAGCATGCCTCTGCGGCTGTGTGGTCCGAGGAGCAGCATGTGGCCAACATTCGCCAAGCCTACCGAGAGAAGTTCGACATTTGCGATGAACTCCTTCAAGGCCGATATGGCTACCGCCGCCCCGCTGGTGGCTTCTTCCTGTGGCTCGATGTGAGCCAATTCGGCGGGGGCGTTGAGGCCACGGTAACCCTTTGGAAACGCTGCGGTGTCAAGGTCGTACCTGGTGCCTACCTGGCGCAACCCGGACCGAATGGGATCAACCCCGGCGACGGTCGTATTCGCGTCGCCCTTGTCCACGATCCGGCAACGATCAGGGAGGCGTTGCAGCGCATCGTTTCCGTCCTTTCATAGGTTTCCATGTTGCAGCACGGTTACGGGGCCGATCAGCAGCGGCTGCTTCCNCATTCTGTCGAAGACAGACTCGCGAGCTGGACGGCCCGCTGCGCCGGTGCTGCGCTCATGCTTGTCGGGCTCGCGGGGTGGCTGAGCCTTGTCACGTGGTCGGTGAGTGACCCGAGCCTGACGCACTCCATTGCCTATGGCCCCACGCAAAATCTGCTTGGACCGGGCGGAGCCATCCTTTCGGATATGATGCTCCAACTGCTGGGGATGGCTTCCACGATCCTGGTGTTGACGCCGGCGGTTTGGGGCCTTGAGCTTTTCCTGGGCGGCAGGATTGCCCATTTGCGCACTCGGCTTGTGCTAATGGTCGTTGCTGTCCTCGCTTTGGCAGCGGGCTTCTCTGCGCTCCCGACGGCCGCGAATTGGCCGCTCTACAATGGCTTCGGTGGCGTCATCGGCGATCTGCTCTACAATCTCTTCGCTGGTCTGCTTGCCACCATCGTCCCCGTCAAATCAGGTGCCATTGCTGGGGCGGTCCTTTTCTCCGGCGGATTGGCGGCTGTGGTCTGCAGCCTTGGTCTGGGCGGCCGATGGGGGTCCGATGTCTGGCAACCTGGCGCCGTCTTCCGCCGTCCTGCTGCGGCAGTGAGCGAGCGGCGCTGGCGGTTCGCGATGCCGTCGTTCTTCCGGAGGAGTCGGGCCACCACGGTATCACGGCCGATAGAACCCCCTTCTGCCAGTAGGACCTGCGTTAGATCTAACGCCAAGCGCAGCGCGCGTTCGGCCTGCGGCAGCACGCGGACCTGTTCTCGATGACGAAGAGCCGTCTCTGACGCTTCCCGATCAGGACGAGTCGGTGCAGGAAACCGACGAGTTCGACGAGGGCGATGAAGAAAGTCGGCGCATGGCGGAACGGTTCGCGCCTCCCAATGCCCAGGTGACGCCCAGCGCACCGAGGCGACCGGCGTCTTCCGGACTGTTGCGCGCGCTGCCGCTGCGTCGCGCGGAAAGCGGTTTCAAGAAGCCCAGCGTGAACCTGCTCAAGAAGCCCGCCGGCGGAAAGCCGGGTCCGGAGTTTACCCAAACGGTGCTTCGTGGCACCGCGCGTTTGCTCGAAGACGTGCTGACGGACTTCGGCGTCAAGGGCGAGATCAAGGACATCAAGCCCGGTCCTGTCGTCACCTTGTTCGAGCTGGAACCAGCGCGTGGAACCAAGTCATCCCGAGTTATTGGTCTCGCCGAAGACATCGCCCGTTCGATGAGCGCGACGGCTGTGCGCGTGGCCGTCGTTCCGGGTCGGAACGTCATCGGCATCGAGTTGCCGAATGCCCGGCGCGAACTCGTTTTGCTGCGGGAGATCTTCGAGTCTGACGCTTTCAAGAATACTGAGGCAAAGCTGCCGTTGGCGCTGGGCAAGTCGATTGCGGGTGATCCCATCGTTGTTGACCTCGCCCGCATGCCGCACCTGCTCGTTGCTGGCACGACGGGCTCCGGCAAATCCGTCGGCATCAACGCGATGGTGCTGTCGCTGCTCTACAAGCTGACGCCTGAGGATTGCCGGCTGCTGATGATCGACCCCAAGATGCTGGAGCTGTCGGTCTACAATGGCATCCCGCATCTGCTGACGCCGGTCGTCACCGATCCGCACAAGGCCGTGGCGGCGCTCAACTGGGTCGTGCGCGAGATGGAGGAGCGCTACAAGCGCATGGCGGCCCTGGGCGTCCGCAATATTGACGTGTTCAACAATCGGGTCCGTAACGCGAAGATTCGCGGCGATACACTGCGCCGTACGGTGCAGACGGGATTTGACCGCCGGACCGGTCAGGCGACATTCGAGACGGAAGAGCTCAATCTCGAGCCAATGCCGTACATCGTCGTCGTCGTTGACGAGTTCGCGGACCTGATGATCGTTGCCGGCAAAGAGATTGAGGCCGCGGTGCAGCGGCTGGCCCAAATGGCCCGCGCTGCCGGTATCCATCTCATCATGGCGACGCAGCGGCCGTCGGTGGACATCATCACTGGCACGATCAAGGCGAACTTCCCGACGCGGATCAGCTTCCGGGTCACCTCGAAAATCGACAGCCGCACGATCCTCAACGAGCAAGGTGCTGAACAGCTCCTTGGCCAGGGCGACATGCTCTTCTCGCCTGGTTCAGGTCAGATCGTTCGCGTGCACGGGCCGTTTGTTTCGGATGAAGAGGTGGAGAGCATCGCCCAGTTCCTGCGCGAGCAGGGCGAGCCGGAGTACGTGGACGGCGTGACCGACGGTGCTCCGGAGCCAGATGAGATGGCGCCGGGCGGTTATGGCGGTCGTGCCGCCAGCGATGGAGATCTGTACGACAAAGCGGTGGCCATCGTGCTCCGCGACAGGAAGGCGTCCACCAGCTACCTGCAGCGCCGACTTTCAATCGGTTACAACCGAGCCGCGGACCTCATCGAGCGAATGGAACGCGAGGGGATCATTAGCCCTGCGAATGCTGTAGGTAAACGCGAAATCCTCGTGTCATCATCAAGCGCGGCCTGATTCGCGATCTATCCTCCACAGGTGGCGAGCCGATCTGGTTTGTACCATCAAGGCAAAAGGGTAGATTGCCCACATCTGGTCTCAATGTTGCGACAATCCATTGTCGGGAAGACGACCAATCACAGGGGGCGGGATGAAGGCGAAATCGGCGGTATGGGCGGCGGTTTCCGCAGGCTTGGTCGCGTTGCTGGCTTTTGCCGGCACTCCCGCTTCGGCTCAAACCGCGGATCCGAACTGGGCCGGGACCGTCACGGGTGCACAAGAGCAACCGCAGTTTGCCCCCGAACAACTCGCTGCGATTGAAGAGGTCAATAGGTATTTCAACGAGCTCAAGAACTTGAAAGGGTCCTTTGTGCAAACGGACCCCGACAAGAAGCAGTCTCGCGGTAAGCTCTTCGTCAAGAAGCCTGGCCGTTTCCGCTTTGACTACGGAGCGCCGAGCCTCAAGGTCATTATCTCTGACGGGAGGTGGCTCGCGATCCAGGATCACGACCTCAACACCGAGGACGTTTACGAGCTCGACAACACACCATTCCGGCTCCTGCTACGTGACGGCGTCGACCTGATGCGTGATGCCCGGATCCTCGATGTGCACACCGCTGAGGATCTCATCATTCTCACTTTGCAGGACAAAAGCCCTGATGTGCCGGGGCAAATCACGCTCTTTCTGAGCAAAACCCCGCAGCTCGAGTTACGGGAATGGGTTACGGAAGACGCCCAAGGTCTCCAGACCCGAGTCCAGCTTTCCAACCTCGATACGACGGAGGATTTGAACCCCGCCTTGTTCAAAAGGGAGAATCTGACGCTCAAGAGGATGCAGCAGTAGAGCGCTTGCCTGTTGTTTGTTCGCTGCTGGCAATATGAAAGATGTTCATAAGGGCTTTTCCTCGATCACGTTTCCGTGAGGAGGCAAGAGTCCCTCTGTTGAATTTGTGCGTATTGCGCTTAACTATACCGTGACAGGTGGCGTCACCCTGTATCGGTAGTGCCCCCCGTCTAGCCGAAGACGCCGCCTGCGGCGTCGGAGTCCCTCCCGGCGCCATGCGCTGATAGCGCTCCTCGCGCCCAGCTCCTCCCCCCGGAGTTGGGCGCTTTTCATTTCAGCTCCCTCACGAAGCCGCAACCCGCCGGGCACTCTGTGTGACAGGCTTCGAAGGCGGCGCCAAGGCGAGGCGGCGTTGGCGCGGCGAACGGATGTGCTGAAGCGACTGGGCGAAGGTGCTGTCGATCTTGCGAAGTTCCTGGGCAAGGCGATTTAGGCGTCCGGCCAGACGATCGACAATTTGTTCGGCCAGCTCGGGATCATTTCTCATTTGCTCGTGCAACATCCGTCGCGTGATCTTCAGAGCACGAACCGGACCGCGGCAGACGACGGTGGAGGAATGGGTCGTCTCTACCAACATGGCCATTTCGCCGATAAGCGTGCCGACCCCGAGTTCGACGGATTCGTCGGCTCCCGGTCCAGCGACGCGAGCGACAGTACCCTCGACGATCAGGTAAGCGGCGTCTCCGGCCTCGCCTTCGCTAATGATCTTGTGCCCTTCTTGGAACTGGATGCGGTCAGCGTGTCTGACAATATCTGTCAGTTGGTGCGGCTTAAGTCCCTGGAAGAGCTCCAACCTCATCAGAAGTAACGCACACGACTCGTTCGACATGTCGGCTCTNNCCCCAAGTTGCCGTTCATGGAACGGACGCGACGAGCATTGGTACAAAACAAATGATTCGCGCCGAACGGTCAAAATCATCCGTTAACAAAACGGGTGGCAGCCGGGATGGACATGAAGCCCGGCTGCCTTCGTGTGTGTTGTTCGGATTAGCTGAAGTTACGGGATAAGCTTGTAACCGCCGGTTTCCGTTACGAGCAGTTCGGCTTTCGAAGGATCTTTCTCGATCTTCTGCCGCAGCCGGTAGATGTGCGTCTCCAGCGTATGTGTGGTGACGCCGGCGTTATAGCCCCAGACTTCGTGCAGCAGCACGTCCCGCGTCACGACCTTCTCACCGGCACGATACAGGTATTTGAGGATCGAGGCCTCTTTTTCGGTCAGCCGGATCTTCGAGCCCTTTTCGTCGATGAGCAACTTGGCCGCAGGCTTGAACGTGTATTTGCCGATCGTGAAAACCGCGTCCTCGCTCTGCTCATGCTGGCGGAGATGGGCGCGTATCCGCGCCAGCAACACGGCAAACTTGAACGGCTTGGTGATGTAATCGTTGGCTCCGGCGTCGAGTCCCTCGATTGTGTCGGCGTCGGAAGCATTCCCGGTCAGCATGATGATCGGCGGTTTGAAGCCTGACTCGCGAAGTTTCTTGCAGGCTTCCCGCCCGTCCATGTCGGGCAATCCGACATCCAAGATCAGCAAATCGACACGACCGTTCTTTACCGCCTCCATGGCTTCGGAGGCGGTGGCCACGGTCGCAACCTCGAACTCATTGTGGAGGGCGAGCTGCTCCCTCAGGGTCACACGAAGGTCCTCGTCGTCATCGACGATGAGAATCTTGCGTGGCGCACTCATTCGGCTTGGCTCCCCGATGTTACAAACATGGTGAACAATGTATCACTGGAGAGGGTGACAAAACAGTGCCTAGGCACGAATCGGCGCGCTGCGAACGGCGCGAAAACAGCCCTGGCGAATTGAGAGTGAGGGCGCTGTCATTGGCCGCGACGCGCGGTTGGGCGACGATCAACGGCCTTCGCTTTCCATGTGCCTTGGGACGATCCGGGCGTCGGGCGGCAAAACGGGAAGGCGATGGGGCGACGCCCATTGGCGCATTCAAGGTTCGCCGGGTCTATTACCGACCAGATCGCCTGCTTCGTCCGTCCACGCGCTTGCCGGTGGCGCCCCTCCGGCCCGACGACGGCTGGTGCGATGCCGTCGGCGACCGCAACTACAACCGCAAGGTCAAGCACCCTTACCCGGCGAGCGCCGAACGAATGTGGCGGGAGGACCATCTGTACGATCTCGTCGTCGTGCTCGATCACAACGAAAAGCCTCGCGTGCAAGGCCTCGGCAGCGCAGTGTTCATGCATGTGGTGCGACCGGGCTATCAGCCGACGGCGGGCTGCATTGCGTTTCAGCGTCAGCACCTTTTGAGGATCCTCAAGCTGCTTGGGCCCGGCTCGGTCGTCCGTACCGCGCCTTGATGTTTGATTGCCTGGTGAAAAAAGAGCCCGGAACGGGGAGTCCGGGCCGAGGCAGTCTAGGGAAAATGCTGATGTCAGCGACGGTCAGGGTCATGCCGGCCGCTGAACGGCCGGCATGAAGGAGGATTACTGCACGACCTCTCCGTGGAGATTGATGTCGAGGCCTTCAATCTCGACGGCCTTGTCGACCCGGAGGCCCATGAGGGCCTTCACCACCATCAGGATCACGAAGGTGGCGACGGCGCACCAGACGATGGTGGCGATGATGCCGTAGATCTGCAGCGGAACCTGAGCCGCGTTGCCTTCAAGAAGGCCCGGCGTGCCACCGATCGCCTCGACCGCGAAAACACCGGTCAGGATTGCGCCGACGATACCGCCAACGCCGTGGATGCCGAACACGTCGAGGCTGTCGTCATAACCGAGCGCGCGCTTCACCGTGGTTGAGGCGAAGAAGCAGACGATGCCCGCTGCGATGCCGATGAACAAACCTCCCATCGGAGCCACGAAGCCGGCCGCCGGCGTGATCGCGACAAGGCCCGCAACAGCACCCGACGCGATACCGAGGACGCTCGGCTTCCGGTGGATCATCCACTCCATGAACATCCAGGCGAGAGCCGCGGCAGCGGTGGCGATCTGAGTGACGGCCATTGCCATAGCGGCCGAGCCGTTCGCGCCCACCGCCGAACCGGCATTGAAGCCGAACCAGCCAACCCACAGGAGCGAGGCGCCGACGACTGTCAGGACGAGGTTATGGGGCGCCATGTTTTCGGAGCCATAGCCCTCGCGACGGCCCAGGACGAGTGCGCAGACAAGACCGGCGATGCCGGAGTTGATGTGGACGACGGTGCCGCCAGCGAAGTCGAGAACGCCGTCAGACCCGAGGAAGCCGCCGCCCCAGACCCAGTGACAGACGGGGGCGTAAACGATGAGCAGCCACAGAGCGAGGAAGACCAGGAGGCTCGAGAACTTCATCCGATCCGCCACCGCGCCGCAGATGAGGGCCGGCGTGATGATGGCGAACGTCATTTGGAAGGTCATGAAGAGCGACTCGGGGATCGTGCCCTGCAGGCCGTCTTTGGTCAGGTCGGCCAGGAACATCTTCCCGAGGCCACCTACGTAGTTGTTGAGCGAGCCGCCATCGCCAAATGCCAGGGAGTAGCCGATGATCATCCAAAGCACGGACATCAGGCACGCCGTGGCGAAGCTCTGCATGACGGTTGCGAGGACGTTCTTCTTGCGCACCATGCCGCCGTAGAACAGCGCGAGGCCCGGAATGGTCATCATGAGGACCAACGCGGTCGACGTGAGCATCCAGGCCGTGTCGCCAGTATCGAGAGTTGGCTGCTCCTGCTGCGCGAGGGCCGGCATGGCGGAGAACGCTGCGAGCAAGGCAGCGCCGCCGGCGGTGCGCACGAGCTTCTTGAACGTCATGTTACGAATTCCCCTTCTGCTGGATATTCAAGTGCTGGCAAGTGCCCCCCGAGTTGGCCGGCGGGCTCAAATGGCGCTGTCGTCCGTTTCTCCTGTGCGGATGCGGACGGCGTGTTCGATGGTCGAGACGAAGATCTTGCCGTCTCCGATCTGGCCGGTTTGCGCGGCCCGAACGATCGCTTCGATCGCCCGATCGATCTCGCTGTCGGGAATGACGATCTCGATCTTCAGCTTGGGCAGGAAGTTCACCGCGTATTCGGCACCGCGATAAATCTCGGTGTGGCCTTTCTGGCGGCCGTAACCCTTCACCTCGGTCACGGTCATGCCCTGGTAGCCGAGGTCGGTGAGCGCGGCGCGGACCTCCTCCAGCTTGAAAGGCTTGATAATGGCGGAGACGAGCTTCATGTCGGCGACCCTCTCGGTTGTTTCACCGGAGCCCGGGCAGCCCGGGCCGCGAGAGCCCGGCTCGGTGGCAAGGCTCAGCCGAGAAGAGTCAAACGGCGTGCCAAATGGTTAGCACGCGGGTAAGCTTCTGGAATTGCTGAAGAAATTGGCAGCGAATACGGAGGCTGCCTTCAGGAATTGTGCAGGGCGTTGCGCAAAAATTATGCAATCTCCGTCAATTGCCCATTAACTGAGCACGTAAGCCGTGGTGCGTTGCCTGACGAGCCCTTCCTGCGCAGCAGACGCCACCAGCACCCCGTCACGGGTATAGATGCTGCCGCGGCAAAAGCCGCGGGCGCCGTAGGCAGACGGGCTGTCCTGGGCATACAGCAGCCATTCGTCCGCCCGGAAGGGCCGATGCAACCAAAGCGCATGATCGAGGCTGGCGAGCTGGACATCGCGGTCGAACAGCAGCTTGCCGTGGGCAATCAGCGCAGTGTCGAGCAGCGTAAAATCGGATGCATACGCAAGCACGCACTGGTGCAGTTTAGGATCGTCGGGTAGCCGACCATTGGCGCGCATCCAGACATATTGGACTGGCGGAGCCTTCTCGCGGCTGATGTAGCGCGAGAAATCGACGAACCGCATCTCGATCGGCCGCTCGCGCTCCCAGTACGAGCGAATATTGTCGGGCAGGCTCCCCACCAACCGCTTCATGAGCTCATGCTCATTGGGCAGCTCCTCAGGCGGCGGAACCTTTGGCATCTCCCTATGATGCTCAAAGCTGGTCTCCTGCTTATGGAAGGAGACGCTCATTGAGAAAATCGCCCGGCCATGCTGGATGGCTTTCACCCGACGCGTGGTGAAACTGGAGCCATCGCGGATGCGCTCGACCTCATAAATGATGGGATGCGTAGGGTCACCTGGGAGCAGAAAATATCCGTGCATGGAGTGAGCAGTGCGCTCCTCCGACACCGTGCGCCCTGCTGCCACGAGTGCCTGGCCCAAAACCTGCCCGCCGTAGACGCGCTGCCAGCCCTCCTGCGGGCTCTGGCCGCGGAACAGGTTCTGTTCAAGCTGTTCCAGGTCCAGTATGGACAGTAGTGAGGCAAGCGCCGAGGTTTTCTCGGTTTTCTTGGCGGACATGGGACCTCGCACTGGGGGTGGCAAGTCGATCGTCCTGGTGCGATTTAGAACTCTACCATCGCTCCGCAAGTTGGCCCAAGGGCGAGACGAGGCATGGAAGTGCTCAAGTCCGACATCGTAATCGCCGGCGGTAGCTACACCGGTCTGACACTTGCGCTGGCCCTGGCAAAGTCGCTTGGTCCAGAAATATCCATAACGGTAGTCGACCGAGACTCGCGTCAATCGCGCAAAGACGACGTTCGGGCTTTCGCGATTTCAGCCGGGCCGCGGCACATGCTGGGGCTGCTGGGCGTCTGGTCCTTGATCGAGGACGAGGCTCAGGAGGTCCGCGAGATCCTGCTGACCGATAGCCCGCTCGAGGCTGCCGTTCGGCCTGTTCTGCTCACGTACAACAATATTCTGGATACCGGGGAGCCCGCATCCTTCATCGTGCCGAGCGGTGCGCTCAACGCAGCCGTCGCAAAGGTCGTCGAGAGTTTGCCATCAATTCGGTATGTCGAAGGGCAGGCTGAAGAGTTCGAGGCAGGCGATCCGTTTGTGAAAGTTCACTTGGCGGACGGACGGATCATTGAAGCAAGCCTTCTCGTTGCGGCAGATGGACGTCGTTCTCGCCTGCGGGAAGCCGCGGGCATCAAGTGTATCGGCTGGAGCTACAATCAGATCGGCATTGTTACGCAAGTCGAGCACGAGCTTCCGCACAACGGTCGCGCCATTCAACATTTCCTGCCCGGCGGTCCCTTCGCTATTCTTCCGATGCGGGGCAACCGCTCCTGCATTACGTGGTCGGAGGATGCTGAGCGCGCTCGCGAAATCCTGACCTTTGACAATGACGCTTTCCTGGCTGAGGTGGACAAGCGGTTTGCCGGTAGGTACGGGCGCCTTAAGCTGGCCGGGCCGCGGGCCTCGTGGCCTTTGGAGATGCATCTTGCCCGGCGTTACGTGGCTCACCGCTTTGCGCTGGTCGGCGATGCCGCCCACGGTGTTCACCCAATAGCAGGCCAAGGGCTTAATTTGGCGTTCCGTGACATTGCCGCGCTGACAGAAGTCGTAACAGATGCCGTGCGGATTGGGCTAACCCCCGGCGATGCGGACGCTTTGGAGCGCTACGAGCGCTGGCGGCGCTTTGATTCGAGTATGTCCGCAGCGACATTTGATGGGCTCAATCGCCTGTTCTCCAATGACGGAACGCTGTTGCGGTCGATCCGCGAAGCCGGGCTCGGGCTTGTTGATCGTATCCCGGCTCTGAAGCGGTTGTTCGTGTCAGAAGCTGCGGGATTGTCGGGCGACGTGCCTAAGCTTCTGCGGGGCGAACTCGTCTAGCCCCGCCCGAAACCTGTATTCTATAGCAACTACCAGATTTCGTCGGTGTCGCCGTCGAACTCGATGCTGCAATAGGGCCCGCCCTGGTAGAATTCTCCGATTGGATCGGGCGGAAGTTTCTCCTGCGCCGCGAGCGCTTCGTCGCGGAAATCCTCGGCCTTTCCGGTTGGGCGATAGCCGTATTTGTAGGCGACAGAATTATCCCACCACGACCGCTCGTTGAGCGAAGCGCCATACATCACTTCGTAGCGCAGCTCCGGGTGCTCGAGACCGATCCGGATAAGCTGCATGAGATCTTGGGGCGAAATCCAGATGGATAGCCGCCTCTTATCGACGGGCCGCTCTCCGACGTTGCCGATGCGCAGGGCGAGTACCCGCATACCATGCTTGTAAGCGTAGAGTGCCCCGAGGCCTTCGCCGAACAATTTGCTGACGCCATAGCGGCTGTCCGGTCGCGCGACGACATCAGGGCCAATGCGCTGGACACGTGGATAAAAGCCGATTGCGTGATTTGAGGAAGCAAAAACCAGCCGCTTCACGCCTTTCCGCCGGGCGGCCTCGAACATGTGGTAACAGCCGATGATATTGGCCTGCAGAATAACTTCCCACGGTCCCTCGACCGAATAGCCGCCAAGGTGAACGACGCCATCGACGCCTTCGCAGGCTTTTTCGACGCTTACCAGGTCTGTCAGATCTGCCTGGATAAAGGTCTCGTTAGGCTGAAGGTTCTGCGGTTCTTTAATGTCACTCAGGACAATTTCTGGATAAGTCGACGCCAATAGCGGCCGAATCATTCCACCGACGGCACCTGCAGCACCCGTCAATAGTACGCGTTTCATGGGCCATTTCCTCTTCGTCGCATCGAGATCGCTATGACCCATGAATTCCCAATAGGGTCAAGTCCCGCGCGCTGAAGAAGCTTCATAAAGACGGCGGTATCGGGAGAGACTACCCGTCAGATGGCTGCGCATGGCGCGGCGCGCACCAGTTGGGTTTTTTGAACGAATAGCCTCGAAAATATGACGATGCTCGCCTTGAATGCGGCGTAGATATTGCTCTTGCTGTTTGGGCGTTCCGATCGACGCCCTTATGCTCTGCCGCGGGATGATGTGGCGGCCGAGGAACTCCAGCATCATGCTGAACTTTGGATTGCCGCTCGCCACGGCTATGGCGTTGTGAAAGGCGAAGTCCTCGTTGACAGCAGGCTCGCCGCGCGAAATTGCAGCCTCAATTTCCGAAAGCGCGGTTTCGATCGACCTAAGATGTTCTTCGGATGCGCGCTCCGCCGCGCGTGCTGCCGCCTCTACCTCGATGGCGAGACGCAGCTCCATGACATGCAGAATGTCTTCGAGGGAGCCCGATGCTTCTAGGCTGATGCGCAACGGCGCTCGGCTGGCATCCGTGACGAAGACACCAGCGCCCTGCCGGGAAATGACGAGGCCTTCCGCTCGCAGCGCAGCAATGGCTTCCCGCACAACGGTTCGGCTTACGCCGAGAGTCGCCATAAGTTCATGTTCGGTCGGCAGGCGCGACCCAGGTGGAAGGTTACCACTGCGAATTTCGTTTGCGATCTGTTCGACAACCTCGAGAGTCAAATTTCGCACGGGGCGGAGCCGGCGCAAGATTGCCAGCTTGCCACTTCCTTGTGCTGATGGTACGTTCTCGACTTGTCGGGTCATCGTACAACTTTTAGCATCCGGCTATTAGGTTCGCAAGGCAGGGGTCGGAATATTTGGGATCAAAGGAGGCCGGCAACGCAAATTGGAAACGATATAATTTCAGTCTGCCCAAAAAACAAAAGTCGGCGAAAGCAGAAATACGCCGGCCATAGGCATCAAGGAGGAAACGCAATGAACAGACGTGAAGTGATCAAGCTCGGTGTCGCATCGATTGCGGCAACGGGTAGCCTGGCGAGCTTTGGCGGATTTTCCGCGTTGGCCCAAACCAAGATGGTCCTGAAGGCGTCCGACGTGCACCCGCTCGGTTACCCGACGGTCGAGGCAGTCGTGCGCATGGGCAAGAAACTGGAAGAAGCGACCAACGGCCGGCTTTCTATCCAGATGTTTCCCGCCATGCAGCTCGGCGGCGAAAAGGAAATGATCGAGCAGGCCCAGGTGGGCGCGTTGGAATTGGCCCGTATCAGCGTTGGACCCGTCGGCACCGTTGTGAAAGAGCTCAACGTCTTCAACATGCCGTTCATTTTCCGCGATGAGAACCATATGCGGAAGGTGATTGACGGCGAAATCGGCAAGGAGCTGCTTGAGAAAATATCTACGGCCCCGGAGACGCGCCTCATTGGCCTATGCTGGATGGATGCTGGCACACGCAATGTCTACACGAAGAAGCCGATTCGGAAACCGGAGGATCTTACTGGCCTGAAGATCCGTATGATGGGCAACCCCATCTTCGTGGATACCATGAACGCCATGGGCGGAAATGGCATTTCCATGGGCTTCTCGGAGCTTTACTCTGCGATGCAGACGGGTGGTGGTTGATGGCGCTGAGAATAACACGCCGACTTACGTCACACACAACCATCACCAGATCGCCAAGTATTTCTCCTTCACGGAACACCTGATCATCCCGGAAATTCTAGTCTTCTCACGCGTGGTGTGGGAGAAGCTGTCGCCGGAGGATCAGGCGCTGATAAAGAAATTGGCTGCCGAGGCCCAACAAGAACAGCGCCAGCTTTGGGACGCGATGGTGAAGGAGTCGATGGAGAAGTTGCAGGCGGCGGGCGTTACGTTCGTGACGGATGTCGACAAAGAGGCCTTCCGAGCGGCGATCAAACCGGTCTATGACAAATATGGCGCGGAATACGCCGAAATAATCCAGCGTATTCAGGCGGTTCAATAGGCATAACGCGCCTCCCGCTCTCCGCGCCGGGAGGCGCTCTTGCTTGACGGTCCGTTCTCTCAAAAGCGAAGTCGCTGGTAGCTCCACATGTATGCTCGCTACGTCCGGGCCATGGACATCCTGCATCGCTTCTGCATGCTGGTGGCCGGGCTCTGTCTCGTCGTCATTACGATCATCATTCCCTGGGGCGTTTATACCCGATACGTGTTGGGCTATGGCTCGCAGTGGCCGGAGCCGATTGCCATTATTCTGATGATCGTATTCACGTTCTCGGCCGGGGCCGTCTGTTACCGGGAAAATCTGCACATCGCTGTCATGGCCCTTCCAAGTATGACGGCAGGGTGGGCCCGAACAATCCTCGGTTTCGTCATCGAGCTCTGCATGCTTGGGACGTCGATTTTCCTGCTTGGCTTCGGCACCAAGTTGGTCAGAGCGACGTGGAACCAGGTCATGGCGCAAATGCCGTCAATTCCTGTCGGCCTCACCTATTCCCCAATACCGATTGGTGGTGCCATCATCGCTTTGTTCGTCATAGAACGCATTTGGTCCGGCCGGTTTTTCGCGCCCGCTGAATCAACGCCGCCGTTCAGTTCGCAAACGTCGGACATGGATTGAGGACCGCCTTTCAGGATCGACGGCACATGGACGCACTGGTTCTACTCGGGACATTCGGCCTTCTTATCATTTTGGGCGTTCCGATCGCCTTTGCCCTCGGTTTGGCCGCCATAGCGGGCGCGCTTTGGTATGGCATTCCGCTCGAAGCGGTGATGCTGAAGATCTCCGACGGTGTTGATGAATTCGCGTTGCTCGCCATTCCGTTTTTCGTATTGGCCGGAGCCATAATGGCCGAAGGCGGAATGGCCGTGCGGCTGGTAAATCTGGCAAAGGTTTTCGTCGGTTTTATTCGCGGCGGTCTTGCTCTCGTAAATGTTCTGGCCTCCACGTTTTTCGGATGCATTTCGGGTTCGTCGGTGGCTGACACGGCTTCGGTCGGCAGTGTGATGATCCCGCAAATGGAAAAGAACGGATATCCGCGGGTTTTTGCGACGACGATCACGGTTTGCGGATCCGTGCAGGCCATTCTCATTCCGCCGTCGCATAATGCGGTGATTTATTCGCTTGCTGCCGGCGGCACCATTTCAATTGCGCATCTCTTTCTTGCAGGCGTTTTTCCTGGCCTACTTCTGGGCGTGACCTTGATGGTCATGATCCTGGCGATTGCCCAGCGTCAGAATTTTCCGAAGGGTGAGGTGGTTTCCCTCCGCGAGGCGGGGAAGATTTGCCTCGACGCCTTTTGGGGGCTGCTGACGATGTTCATCATCCTCGGCGGAATCCTCAGCGGCGTCTTCACGCCGACGGAGTCGGCAGCGGTGGCGTGCATTTACGCCTTCATCATCACGATGTTCGTCTATCGCGATTACAAGTGGCGAGACTTGCCTTTGCTCGTTGCTCGAGTGGTGCGCACTGTCGGCATGGTGATGATGCTGATCGGTTTCGCCGGCGGCTTCGGCTACATGATGGCCCTGATGCGATTGCCCGCTCAGGTCACGGAGTTCTTCCTATCTGTAACGAGCGACAAGTATCTCACGTTGCTCCTGATCAACATAATGTTGTTGATGCTGGGCTGCCTGATGGACATGGCGCCCTTGATCATCATCTGCACGCCGATTCTGCTGCCGGTCGCGATCAGCATCGGCGTTGATCCCATCCATTTCGGCATGATCATGCTGGTCAACCTGGGAATCGGGTTGATAACGCCGCCGGTGGGGGCAACGCTGTTCGTCGGTTGTGCGGTCGGAAAGGTCCCGATGGGCGAGATGGTGCGGGCTATATGGCCCTTCTATCTCGCAATGCTGGGCGTTCTGGCATTGGTGACCTACGTACCATTTTTCTCGCTATGGCTACCCTCTCTGCTCAAGTTCTGAAGTTTCGTGAGGCCCTGCCCCTTGACTTGGCGTGTTTGGTCCTCGTCGCTAGAAATGCGTGATGAGGGAAACAGACTAAGTCGAGGAAAACCTTGGATTTCGAACTGACAGCAGAGCAGCGCGAGCTGCGTGATACGGCACGCGCTTTTGCGCGTGAGCAGATGGCCCCGGTGGCGCGGGAATTGGAGCGGACAAACACGCCGCTCTCGAAGGAGTGGAAGCGCCGTTATGCCGAGATGGGGTTCCTCGGCATTAACATCTCACCCGACTACGGCGGCCTCGGCCTAGGCAATCTTGAAGCTATCTTGGTGCTCGAGGAATTTGCGCGTGTGCATCCGGCCGTAGCCTTCCCGATCTTCGAAAGCGCGGTTGGTCCAATCAAAGCGGTCGAGCGCTTCGGTTCAGAAAGCCTGAAGAAGAACTTGCTGCCGAAGGTGACAAGCGGCGAGGCTATCGTAGCCGTGGCCATGTCAGAGCCCAATGCGGGCTCGGCCCTGACGGATCTCACGACGCGCGCGGAAGTCCGTAATGGCCGCGTCATCGTTAATGGTACGAAGCGCTGGTGCACCGGCGGCGGCTCTGCCGACGGTTATGTGGTGTATTGCCGACTTTCGGATGCTCCCGGGGCCAAAGGCATTGGCGCCGTCTATGTTCCAAACGGCGTTCCGGGCCTCAGCTTCGGCGCACGCGAGGAGCTCATGGGCTTTCGCGGCACGACGACGGCCGACATTTTCTTCGATAACGTCGAGGTGCCGGAGGATCATCTCATCGTTCCGGCCGGCGGCTTCTCGAAGCTGATGGAGGCCTTCGACCTTGAGCGCTGCGGAAATGCGACCATGTGCCTGGGCATCGCAGCCGGGGCGCTTGAAGACACACTCGCTTATGTCCAGGAGCGCAAACAGTTCGGCAAGCCGATTGTCGAGTTTCAGGCGGTGCAGTTGAAGCTTGCCGAGATGGCTATGAAAGTCGAGGCAGCGCGCCTCTTGATTTATCGAGCCGTGACGCGTGCTTCGAACGGATTTCCATCCGTTGCCGATTCTTCCATCGCGAAGTGCTTCGCGAACGAAATGGTGCGGGAGGTGACGGGGGCCGCGATGCAGCTGATGGGCGGCTATGGCTACTCCAAGCAGTATTCGGCCGAGCAGCGTTTCCGCGATGCATGGGGTTGGGGCATCGCCGGCGGCACCATCGACATTCAGAAAATCAATATCGCCTCGGCGCTCGTCGGACGCCGTTTTGACCAAAGGCGATGAGCGGGAAAGCTGGGGGCTCGATCAGTCCCCAGCACCTGGCTTCGGCGAGAAATAGAGCTCGAATTTGCCCTCTACGTCGCGGTACTCATCCGCGTCGGGCGGCGGTGCCTTCTTCGATGTGATGTTGGGCCACTTGTCCGCATATTCGCGGTTGAGCTCGAGCCACTTTTCAAGACCAGGCTCCGTATCAGGCTTGATTGCCTCAACCGGGCATTCGGGCTCACAGACGCCGCAGTCAATGCACTCGTCGGGGTGGATGACGAGCATATTCTCGCCTTCGTAGAAGCAGTCGACCGGACATACTTCCACGCAGTCGGTGTACTTGCACTTGATACACTTGTCTGTGACGACGAAAGTCATCTGCTCGGCACCCCGTTTTTTGTCGGGCTTGTCTTACGACTCGCGGCAAGCATGCTGCAGTTTGGCAGGATGTCGCAAGCTTGCGCATTGTCCCAGGACGACCTGTCGTAATTTTCAGCTTTCCCGCTTCATGAGGCGTTCGATAGCGCGCCGATCGCGTTTTGTCGGGCGGCCGGAGCCTGGGGCGCGCTGCGGGCCGAGCTCTGCCTCATGGCCTTCAAACGCTGTCGGCGGAGGAGTAAGCTCCTCGTAGAGTTCGCGTGCTTCCGTGGCTGGCCCGCGGCGTTCGCCAGTGGCGAGGACTTTGAGCACCCGCACGCGCGAATGCGCGGTCACGGTGATAACGTCGCCGGGCCGAATGGTATGGCTAGGTTTGTCGGTCCGAATGCGATTGACGCGGACTTTACCGCTTTGGACGAGAGCAGTGGCCAAAGAACGCGTTTTCACAACACGGGCAAACCAAAGCCATTTATCGAGCCGCTGGGCTCCGCCGGGATCCGGTGCGGGGCCAGGGCTGCGGCTCATGAGGAACCTGAATCCTCCGCAGATTGCTTCTCCAGCACCTTCTTGAGGGCGCTGAGAGCCGCAAAAGGTGAGTCGGGATCAACCTCGCCGCGCTTGGGCGGCGGAGCGGCGTGCATTTGGATCGGACGCCGTTCGTGGTGTCTGCGGCGATCGTCGCGGCGCTTGCCATCGCGCCGGTCGTCCTTGCGGTCGCGCTGCTGCTGTTGGTTGGCCGGACCGGACTGTTGAGGTGTGGACGCGGAAGCTGCGGCTGCTCCAGGCTTCTTGTCCCGATGCTGATGTGGGCGGCGATCCTGCCGCGCCTCGCGGCGTCCGCCATCATGCCGATGACGTTTGCGGTGACGATCCTGCCGGCTCCCCTCGTGCTTCCGACGCGGACGCCAGACTTCTTCGTACTTGATCTCCTCGACCGCCTCAGCGCTCGTTTGCGGGGCGCTATCCGTTTCGGCGGCGATCGTTTCCGACGATGTTTCCGCCGGGGCATCGACTGCAGTGACTTCCGCTTGCTGCTCTGTGCCGGAGTCTTCTTGCGCAGCCGCTGGCGGTTCGGTCTCGGTTACTGCGTTGGACTCGGCGCGAACTTCCTCCGTGGAGATTTCGCTTTCGCCTTCTGCCGGCGTCGCGTCGGGTTCCGCAGCGAGTTCGCCGATAGACTCTTGATCGGCTGCAGATTTCTGGACTGAGGCTTCGTCTGAAGCTGGTGGCTCGTCAGGCGTATCAGACTCGGTCCCTTGCTCAGCAGGCGCAGCTGCAGTCGCCTCGGCACCCGCTTGCGCCACGGTTGGCTGACGTTTCACCGGACGCTTCTCGGAGCGGAAGCCTAGGCTGGTCAGCACGGCCCCGAGCTCTTCCGGAGAGCATCCGAGAATGGACATCATCTCCGGAATGACTACGAAACCACCGTCGCCGGTTGAGCCTTTCGGCGGTTGGGCAGACGGATTTTCCGGGTCCGGACGCCACGCGAGCAGCGGGCGGATAAGATCGGCCAGTCGCTCCAGAATATCGATGCGCACGGCGCGGGGGCCGCAGACGTGATATCCGCACGCGCGATAGAAGGCCTCCGGAACGCCGGGTTCAGCGCGCGCCGAGGTCAGCCCG
>Ga0065724_100171_pt1 | contig 35801 bp, 30 predicted proteins | sample TheenrcSG05JP960_FD_59111 | JGI IMG/M metagenome (GOLD analysis project Ga0065724, IMG submission 59111) | Thermophilic enriched microbial communities from mini bioreactor at UC Davis - Sample SG0.5JP960 | ecosystem: Engineered > Solid waste > Grass > Composting > Bioreactor | place: USA... | reverse complement strand
TCGGCGGTCCGTTTCTGTGGCACTATCCTTCAGCTCGCGCTGACTGGACGTTATCCAGCACCCTGCCCTGCGGAGCCCGGACTTTCCTCCCGCGGACCGGCCTTCGACCGGTCGGTCCGCCGGCGATTGTCTGGCAAACTTTCCGGTCATCCAGTATACCCAAGCTTACGGTGAAAGGCAATGGAAAATTCTTCAACGCCACCAGAACGGATCGCGCGATGCTTGTGAAGCGACGACTTCCGTCGCAAACCCCGCGTCGCGGAGCGCGCGCCCCAACCGTTCGGCAAACGGCCGGACCATCATCGATTCCGCCCAATGGCCGGGGTCGACGATCGCCAGTCCCGCCGCTTCCGCTTCGCGCGCGGTATGATAGTCGACGTCGCCGGTCACATAAACGTCGGCGCCGGATGCCGCGGCTTGACGCGCATACCGTCTGCCTGCTCCGCCGAGCACCGCGACCGTCCGCACCGGCCGGTCCGGATCGCCGACGACGCGGACGTGCGATACGCCGAACGCGCGCTTGACGCGTTCCGCGAACGCCGCCAGCGATTCTTCCTCGGCGAGGCGTCCGACGCGGCCGAGGCCGGACTCACGCCCTTTCACGTCCAACGGATAGACGTCGTAAGCCACTTCTTCGTACGGATGAGCGTCGAGCATCGCACGGACGACGCGCTCCAACGCCGGCTCGGGAACGATGGTTTCCACGCGGATCTCCCGCACGCGTTCCAGCTTGCCCTGCTCGCCGACGAACGGCGACGTGCCCTCGCCGGGCAGAAAGGTGCCCACGCCTTCAACGTTGAAACTGCAATGGCTGTAATTGCCGATCCATCCGGCGCCGGATGCGAACATCGCGTCGAGTACCGCCCCGTGATGCGTCTCGGGAACGAACACGACGAGTTTTTTCAGCCTTTCCGTATGCGACGGAACGAGCGGCCGCGTCCGCTCGAGGCCGAGCGCCTGCGCCATCAGGTCGTTCATACCGCCGTCCGCGACGTCGTAATTCGTATGCGCGGCGTACACGGCGATTTCCCGGCGCAACAACGTTTCGCACATTCGGCCGAACGGCGTGTCCGTGCGAAGATGCGGAACCGGCCGGAAAAACAGCGGATGATGCACGACGATCAGGTCGGCGCCGGCATGCGCCGCCTCGTCTGCAACTTCGGGCGTCACTTCCAGCGCGACCATCGCCTTGCGTACCGGCTTGGCCAACGTGCCGAGTTGCAGGCCGACAGGGTCGTCGGGCTCCGCCAGGCGCGGCGGCGCCCACTGTTCTACCAGCCGGACGATATCCGTTCCGCTCGCAAACATGCCAACACCTCCGCGATGCGACGTTCCCGGAGCGCCCACCGTTCGGCGGCGGCACTCGCCTCCGGGCTTTTCGAGCGGGCGGCGGCCGCAGCAGTACGCGCCGCTTTTTGCCGCTCAAGCTCCCATTTCGCGAAAAAAGCATGACTTCCTTTTTTCAAAAGATAAGGACCCATTTCCAGCTTCAGCTCGCGATCGAGCTGAAGCCGACCGCACCGCTCCGCAGCGTATGGGGTTTCGGCGTCCGCGGCATCGACGGCGGGCTCGGCCGCCAACACTTCGTAAAAGCGCCGCTTTTCCTCTACCAGCGCTTCATCCACCGGTTTCCACCCGTGTTCCAGCCACCAGCGGCGCACTTCCGCCTCCCCGCCGTTCGGCTGGACGACCAACCGGCGCACGCCGCGCAGCTTGGCGGAACCTTTTTCCAATATTCTACATATCAAACGACCGCCCATTCCGGCCAAAACGACGACGTCCGCTTCACCCGGCGCCAGCGGCTCCAGGCCGTCGCCGAGCCGGACGTCGATCCGATCGGCCAGTCCCGCGCGGGCGATCGTCTCTCGCGCCGCAGCCAACGGCCCCGGTCGGACTTCCACCGCGATCGCGCGCCTCGCCATACCGGTCGCGACGAGCCAGACCGTCAGCAACGCGTGATCCGCACCGATATCCGCGACGACGCAATCCCGCGGCACAAACGCCGCCACCTGCGCCAGCCGCGCGGACAGACGCGTCACGACTCCAGCCATTCGGTCCATCGGTTCCGAAATCGGAACAACACCCCTCCGGCAACAAGAAGTTTCAGCACGAACACGGCCGGTGCCCAATCCGGCGGCTCCGCAAACGTCAGCTCGAGGAACGGTTCGGGAAACAACCAAGAGAGAAGACCGAGCGCAAGCAGGACGACCGCGGATTCGCGGTGTCCCTTCAGCAAAAGCCCGCCCAACCAGAAAAACAGCGCGGACGCCGCCAACAGCCCGGCTTCGACCGCCCACGCCTGCGGTCCCGCCTGGTCCGCCAAAAGCCGGGCATAAGCCAACAACAGGCCGACCGCCCCGCAGAACAGAAATACGCGAAGCCGCGCGGCAACGCCGATCGCGATCCAGACCGTAAAGCACAACACCGCCCACAATACGAGCAAGGCGGCATCCAGCCAACCGTGATCCGCCAAAATCGCATAACCGGCTGCCAACAAAACGAGCGATCCGACGGCAAAACACGCGCACGATTTCGCGAACGATTGGCGGCGAAACCGCGCTCCCGCCCAAAAAGCCGTCCCGACGACGCCCGCCGTCAAGACGACTTGCAAAGCCAACCCCAAAGATGTAAAATAAAAAATGAAACAGGCAACCGTGGCAATCGCCGCCACCGCCGCGAACCAATGCGCGATGCCCGCGCGTCGGACCGAATCCGTCGAGATCGGCCCGAACCGGCGTCCCGTCCACCGTCCGTCGCTGTCATAGAGTCGAAGCAGAAAATCACAATAATGGTCCGGCAACATGCGACCCTGCCGCCAGCGTTCGATTTCCCGGACGATGATTTCCCTGCGTTCCGCGTCCATGGGCGATCGCCGTCCCCTTGCCGGTCATTCGAGGAAATCTTTCAGCCGCTTGCTGCGGCTCGGATGTCGCAACTTGCGCAGCGCCTTCGCCTCGATCTGGCGGATGCGCTCGCGCGTGACGCCGAACACTTTGCCGACCTCCTCGAGCGTCCGCGTGCGCCCGTCGTCGAGGCCGAACCGCAGGCGCAACACGTTTTCCTCGCGTTCAGTCAGCGTGTCGAGCACGTCTTCAAGCTGTTCCTTGAGCAGCTCGTACGCCGCCGCATCGGCCGGCGCAAGCGCGTCTTGGTCCTCGATGAAATCGCCGAGATGCGAATCGTCCTCTTCGCCGATCGGGGTTTCGAGCGAAACGGGCTCTTGGGCGATTTTCATGATTTCGCGCACTTTCTCGACGCTCATGTCCATTTCCTTGGCGATCTCTTCGGGCGTCGGCTCCCGGCCGAGCTCCTGCAGCAATTGTCGGGAGACGCGGATCAGCTTGTTGATCGTCTCGACCATGTGGACGGGAATCCGGATCGTCCTCGCCTGGTCGGCGATCGCCCGCGTGATCGCCTGACGGATCCACCAGGTCGCGTACGTGCTGAATTTATAGCCTTTGCTGTGGTCGAATTTTTCGACCGCCTTGATCAAGCCCATATTGCCTTCCTGAATCAGGTCGAGAAACAGCATGCCGCGGCCGACGTAACGTTTGGCGATGCTGACGACGAGGCGCAGGTTCGCCTCGGCGAGTCGGCGTTTGGCCTCTTCATCTCCCTGTTCGATCCGCTTGGCGAGCTCGATCTCTTCCTCCGCGGTCAAAAGCGGTACCCGACCGATCTCTTTTAAGTACATCCGCACGGGATCGTTGATTTTAATCCCAGGAGGCAGGCTGAGATCGTCGTCCAGATTCAAGTCCTCGTCCCGCAGCTCGCCAGCATCGGGCTCATCGACGCCCGGTTCGCCCGAGCGGACTTCAATCCCTTGTTCTGCCAGAGTTTCAAAAAATTCGTCCATCTGCTCGGGATCCTGATCGAACGGCGACAGCTTTTCGACGATCTCGTCGTACGTCAGGAAAGAACGTTTCCGCCCGAGTTCGATCAATTCCTGCTTGACTTGTTCCAGCGTCGGTTCCGAACGACCTTCCGCGTGCTGATCATGCGCCATAAGCCCACTCCCTCCCCCAGAACTCAGACGTTTCCGGATGAAACGAAATTCCATCTGCTTTCCAGGGATATGATTTCGCTTGCGATGCGCGCGGCTTCCAAAGGGTCGCCCGCGCGTTCGGCGCGAACCATTTCCTCTTTTTTTCTCTCAATTTCCATCTTGATCCAGTGAAACCGGATTCTCTGAATACAGTCTTCGACCGCCTGCGGCGGAACCGGCCCCGTCGGGCCGCCCCATGCGATTTCCGCCGCCAGCGCCTCCAACTTCGGATCCTGAAGCGTCGCCATGAAAGCGTTGAGGTCGGGCGACCTCCCCGCCGCATAAAATGCATACAAATAAGCCGCCAACGCGGCATGCTCGGCAACGTGAAACGACTCGCCCAATTCCTGCTGAACCTAGAAAGGCCACATCGGCGTCGGCCATCATCACCGCGAGTAAAAACCGTTCGGCGTTCCAGTAATCCGGCCGTTCGACGTCGAAAACGGCCGATCCGGAAGACGCCTTCCCCGCCGAACCGGACAGACCGCGTTTCGCCAAAGCCGCCCGCTTGCCGTCGAAACGCCTGCGGGACCGGAGCCTGAGGTGTGCGGCCTCGACGTCCTGGCGCAGGACCGACTCCGAAACGCCGAATTCCGCCAATTCCGCCGCAAGCTCCCGCACGTAATGTTCGCGTTCCGTCGCCAAATCAAGCGCGGCGATGAACTCGACGGCCCCTCGCACGTAGTCGTGCCGTTCGCCCTCTTCCTGTAGCCGAAAGTTTTTCCTAAAATCATGCAACCTATACTTCACAGACGGAAGAGCCGCGCCGATCACCTCGCGGCGGAATCGCTCGCCTCCGAAACGGCGGATATATTCGTCGGGATCGCACCCATCGGGCAACACCGCGATCCGAACCGAGCATCCGCCCGATTCGAGAAGCTCCGCGTTTTTGAGCGCGGCCGCACGGCCCGCCGAATCGCCGTCGTAACATAGCACGACGCGCTCCGCCAGCCGCCGGATCCGGCGTACCTGCTCTTCGGTCAGCGCCGTGCCCAGTGAGGCGACGCCGCGCCGTTCGCCGGCCGACCAGGCCTGAATGACGTCGACATATCCTTCGAACAGGACGACTGTATTGTCGCTGCGCACGGCAGGCCGCGCCAAATGTAGGTTGTACAGCGTCGAACTTTTGCTGAACAGCTTCGTTTCAGGGCTGTTGAGATATTTCGGCTCCCCGCCGTCAAGCGTCCTGCCGCCGAACGCGACGACGCGGCCTTTGTCGTCGAAAATCGGAAACATGATCCGCTCACGGAACCGATCGATAAACCCCGAACCGTCGGCCTTTCGTACGATCAGGCCGCTTTCCTCGGCAATGGAAGGATCGATCCTTTTCTGCCGCAAGATGTCGGCCAACGCGTCCCATCGGGCCGGAGCAAAACCGATGCGGAACGTTTCGATCGCTTCCGGGCCGATGCCGCGGCCGCGCAGGTAAGCGACCGCACGCTTGCCCTCTTCCGTAAACTTCAGGATATGCTGATAAAACGAACAAGCCAGTTCATAAAGATCGAACCACGCGCCGCGCCATTCCTCCTGGCGCGTCAAATCCGCCGCGACCTCCGCTTCCGCGGCCGAGATGCCGGCTTCCTCCGCCAGCTTCCGCACTGCTTCGGCGAACGACAAATTTTCAATATGTTGGATGAACGTAATGACCGTTCCGCCGAGACCACAACCGAAACATTTGAAAATTTGCCGATCGGGCGTCACCGCGAACGAAGGGGTTTTTTCCGAATGAAAGGGGCAAAGCCCCTTCCAATATTTTCCTCGCTTCGTCAAACGGACGTACCGGCTGACCACCTCGACGATGTCGTGCGCCTTCAGCACCGACTCCACTACGTGTTCCGAGATGCGTCCCCGCGTCATCCGCCATCCCCCTCCTTTCGCCCGGCGGGGGTCGGCCGCCTCGGTCCGGCCGAATGCGCGTCGCGTTTGCGCACGTATACTATTCGCCAAACCTTCCGATTATCCTTCAGTTCTTGCGGAACTTTTGTCAATCCGCGCGATCGCGTCGAAAGACGGTTTCCTTCATTATGAATATACGTATACAGCCGACCCGGGATTCAATCTTTCACCAGGCGCCGAAACTCCGCAAACCTGCGGACGCCGTCGGCGATCGACCGCAACAACGCAAGGCGGTTGCGCCGAATGTTTTCGTCCTCGGCCATCACCATCACCGATTCGAAAAGGACTGCCACCGGTTCGCTCAAGGCATACAACGCTTCGAGCGCCTCGCTTTCCCGCCCTTCCTCCATCCGTTGGCCGAAACGCCGCGCGACGTCCGTCCAGCAGTCGAACAGCGCTTGTTCCGCCGGATGCTCGAACAGCGCGGGATCGCACGATCCCGCAAGACCAGAGGCCTTGTCCGCAAGATTGGCGACGCGGCCGTAAGCTTCGACGAACCGGCGGAAAGCGGCGTCGTCGAGTGCGGCCGTCACGGCGCGCGCCTTGCGGACGACGGTAGCGACGTCGTCGAAGCCAGCCTCCATCACGGCATCTACAACGTCGTAACGCGTTCCGCTTTCATCCAACACGTTCCGGATGCGAAGTCCGAAAAACTCGGCAAGGTCGCGCAGCACCTCGTCGCTTCCGCGCTTCATGCGGCCGAATTCCGCGTGCACGTCGAGCGCCGTCCGAAACAGCGCCGACAGCGGGAAAGAAATCCCCGATTCCAGCATCGTCTGCACGATACCGGACGCCTGTCGGCGCAGCGCGTAAGGATCGGCCGAGCCGGTCGGCACAATCCCGATGGAGAAACAGCCGACAATCGTGTCGATTTTGTCGGCGATGCCGACGATCGCGCCGACTGCCGTTTGCGGCGGTTCGTCGCCTGCATGCCGGGGACGGTAATGTTCGGCGACCGCCCGAGCGACCGGCTCGGGTTCGCCCGCGTTTTTCGCATAATAGCCTCCCATCACGCCCTCAAGCTCCGGAAATTCGTACACCATCTGCGTGACAAGATCGAACTTGCAGATCGACGCCGCTCGGTCCACCCACGCCGCCGTCTGGGCGTCGACCGCCGACATGTCCGCCAGCCGGCGAGCGATCGCCCGCACGCGTCGGACTTTATCGCCGAGCGATCCGAGCTCCTCATGAAACACGATCGAGTCAAGTTTCCGCACGCATTCGTCGATATCAAGCTTCAAATCTTCTTCATAGAAAAACTTCGCGTCGGACAAACGCGCGCGCAACACCTTCTCGTTGCCGCGCCTTACCGTTTCGAGCGAGCGCGCGTCGCCGTCACGAACCGTCACAAAGTGCGGCAAAAGGCGGCCGCTTTCGTCCGTCACCGGAAAATAACGCTGATGCTCGCGCATCGAGGTCGTCAGCACTTCCGGCGGAATGCGCAGAAACTCCGGATCGAACGAACCGACAAGCGCCGTCGGCCATTCTACGAGGAACAACACTTCCTCGATGAGATCGTCCGGCAGCACGACGCGCCAACCGCTCTCGGACGCCAACCGGTCGATCTGCGCCAGTATCTCCTGCCGCCGTCGGTCGGGATCGGCCAATACGCATTGCCGGCGAAGGCCGTCTTCGTAATCCGCCGGTTGCTCGAGCACAAGTTCCCCGCCGAGAAACCGATGACCTCTCGTGACGCGCCCCGAGCGGACGCCCGCCAGTTCGAAGGGAACGATCGCGTCGCCGAATAGGGCGACCAGCCAGCGGATCGGCCGGATAAACTTGATCGAGTGCGAGCCCCAACGCATGCTTCTTGGAAACGACATGCCGGCGATCAGCGAAGGTAGCGCTTCGGCCAGCACGGAAACCGTATCTGCGCCGACAACATGTTTGCGCGCGTACACATATTCCGCGCCGTTTCCGGCGTCGCGGACATACAGTTCGGCCGGCTCGACGCCCTGTGCGCGCGCGAACCCGAGCGCCGCCTGCGTCCAGCGGCCGTCCGCATCGATCGCGGCTTTGCGGGACGGTCCGCGCACTTCCTCGATCCGGTCGGCCTGCCTTTCCGCGACGTCCGCCACGAAAACCGCAAGCCTGCGCGGCGTCGCGTACGCCTTGACCGCGCCGTGGGCGATGCGCGCTTCCGCCATCCAGCCGACGAGTCTGTCCCTTAACTGCTCCATCGCGCCTCGCACGAGGCGGGCGGGCATTTCTTCCGTTCCGATTTCCAAAAGCAAATCCTTAACCACGTTCCGCCACTTCCTTCCGCAACAGCGGAAATCCCATCCGCTCGCGCTCTTCGTAATACGTCTGCGCGCAAGCCCGCGCTAAAGCGCGCACCCGCGCGATGTAACCGGTCCGCTCGGTCACCGAAATCGCGCCGCGCGCGTCGAGCAAGTTAAACGTATGCGAACATTTCAACACATAATCGTAGGCCGGAAATACAAGCCGGTTCTCAAGCGCCCGGCGCGCTTCCCGCTCGTACGTCTGGAACCACTCGAACAAAACGGTCGGGTCCGACACCTCGAACGTGTATTTGGAATGCTCGTACTCCGGCTGCAAAAACACATCGCCGTAACGGATCCCGTCGACCCATTCCAATTCATAAACGTTTTCCTTATCCTGAATATATGATGCAAGACGTTCCAGTCCGTATGTAATTTCTACAGAAACAGGGTTTGTATCCATTCCCCCTATCTGCTGGAAATAAGTAAACTGCGTCACTTCCATACCGTCGCACCAGACTTCCCAACCAAGCCCCCAAGCGCCGAGCGTCGGCGACTCCCAGTTGTCCTCGACGAACCGGATGTCGTGGTCGAGCGGATTGATACCGAGACGCTTCAAACTTTCCAAATACAGTTCCTGAATGTTGTCGGGCGACGGCTTCATGATGACCTGAAATTGATGGTGTTGGTAAAGCCGGTTCGGGTTTTCCCCGTAACGGCCGTCCGTCGGCCGGCGCGACGGTTCGACGTAAGCGACGTTCCATGGTTCGGGCCCGACCGCGCGCAAAAAGGTCATCGGATTGAACGTGCCGGCCCCTTTCTCGACGTCGTACGGCTGGACGACGAGGCAATTCTGTTCCGCCCAGAACTGCTGCAACGTCAAAATGATGTCCTGAAAATTCAACGGCGCCATCCTCCCTCGGCCGCGTTCGCTCGGGCGCAAGTAGCCGACGCAATGCAAAAAACTCCCGCCTCCGCGCCGCCTGTTCACCTGCCGGCGCAAGGACGAGAGGTTCTTGCTCCGCCCAAATACTCGAAAGATTATGTTAGCAAAAAAAAAGAGGCTTGTCAACGAAGCAAGTTTTCCAACAAAACCCAAGAATTCGCCCTTAAGTCCGCCTGTTCCTCAAAATACCTCCGAAGCACCTCGCGTAGCGTCCGCTCGGTTTCCGGCCGGACCTCGACCCGACCGAGCCGGCGAAGATCGACGCCGCCGAGCAGCCTAAGCAGCCGCAGCGCGGAAGCATTCAACGGCACGACCCCGCCGGCGGCCCAGTCCGCCCTCGCGGAAAAACCGCCGCCGCTCCTTGCGGACGGCATGCCGGCCTGCCGGTCCGCGCACGCGGAACAGAACAGCCCGCCAAGCCTCGGCGCGAACAGAAACGGCCCTTCCTGCCGGCCGCATTCGACGCATGCATCCAGCACGGGCCGATATCCGCCGAGGCCGAGCAACTTCAGCTCCAACGCGTGCATGAGCACGAGCGGGTCTTTGCCCTCGTCCATCGCGGCAAGCCCCGCCTTCAACTGGTCGTAAAACTCAGGCTGCGGCTCGCCGTCGGCCAACATGCGGTCCGTCAGCTCCATCACATACGCGGCGATTGCGGTCAACAGCAAATCTTCGCGAAGCCGCCGGAACACGCGCTCGATTTCCGCGTGATGGAGCGTTCCGAGCGACGATCCGAACCGCGAAAAGGAATAAAAACCGCACACGAGCGGCTGGCAGGCGGCGGTCAGCCTGCCGCGCGGTTTGCCGGCTCCGCGCGCGACGAGACCGATTTTGCCCGCTTCGCGCGTGAGCAACGTCACGATTTTGTGGCCTTCCCCATACTCCGCCGCCCGGAGCACTAACGCTTCCGTTCTGCCGCGCATCGGATCTTCATCCGTTTCCCGATCTCCCGTGTTGCTCTCCGTCTTTTTCTTGCGAGTCTTTCCGTCGCTCGGCCTGTCGGCTCACTTCCCGGTAGAGCAAATAAGACTCAACGCCCCCGGTCATTTCAAATATTTTCCACGAAAAGTCCCGCATCGGCGCGAACCTCCCGGAATGATACGCGGCATCCGATACGTAGCATGAACGGGCGGGCGGCCCCTCATGCGATGCAACTGTTACCTCGCCTCCGGCCGATACCCGAACGATCGCAACGCCGCTTCCGAATTGCGCCAATCCTTTTTCACTTTCACCCATAGGTCGAGAAACATCTTCGAACCGAACAGCTGTTCCATTTCCAACCGCGCCAGGCGACCGATCTCTTTCAGCATCGCTCCGCCTTTGCCGATCAGAATCCCTTTCTGCGACTCGCGTTCCGTGTAGATCGTCGCCCGAACGACGACGACACCGTTTTCGCCGGTCTTCATTTCCTCGACAACGACGGCGATCGAATGAGGAACTTCCTCCCGCGTCAGGTGGAGTACTTTTTCCCGAATCAGTTCAGCGCAGACGAACGATTCCGGATGGTCGGTCACATGGCCGGGGGGATAATAAAGCGGTCCCTCCGGTAAATACGATGTCATGAGCTCTAACAGCCGGTCGACGTTCGTCCCTTCGAGCGCCGAAATCGGCACGATTTCCGCGAATTCGTGCAGGCGGCGATATCGGTCGATCAACGGCAAACATTCTTCTTTCTTGATTTTGTCGATTTTGTTGATCAAGAGAAAAATCGGCGTGTGGACGCCCCGCAACAAGTCCAATACATATTTTTCGCCGGGGTCGTCCGGATCGGTCGCGTCGACGAGCCAGAGCACGAGATCGACGCCTTCCAGCGCCCCGACGGCCGTCCGGACCATGAAATCACCGAGCTTCGACTTCGGCTTGTGCAGACCGGGCGTGTCGAGAAATACGATCTGGGCCGTGTCGGTCGTGTAGACGCCCTGAATTTTGTTGCGGGTCGTCTGCGGTTTGTCCGACATGATGGCGATTTTTCGGCCGAGCACGCGGTTGAGCAGCGTCGACTTGCCGACGTTCGGACGGCCGATGATCGCCGCAAAGCCGGATTTGAACACGCGCGGACCATCTCCTTAAGATTCTTGAGTTACGTACTCCGATCAAGCCGGAACGCCGCCGGCAACAGCTCGTCTACCGTCGTCAGCCGAAAGCGGCCGTCGGCAGCGACGAGCACGACCGGCATGTCCGGCCGGCAAAGTTCCGCCATCACCTGTCTGCAAACCCCGCACGGCGTGATCGGCTCTGGCGTGTCGCCCGCGACGGCCATAGCACGGAACGAAAGCGGCGCATGGCCGAAGGCGATCGCGGCGAACAGCGCCGTGCGTTCGGCGCAGCAAGTCGGACTATAGGCGGCGTTTTCCACGTTGCAGCCCGGCACGATCGAGCCGTCGGCGCAGGCGACGGCGCAACCGACGCGAAACCGCGAATACGGCGCATAAGCGCGGCCCGCCGCCTCCCGCGCGGCCGCGATCAACCGTCCGAGCTCGTCGTCGTTCAATCCGAAGCCGAATTCGGACCGGTCGGATTGCGTCATCCGAATCCCATCCTTTCGGCAAGCGGCGGCCCGAATACGACGAGTCCGACCGCGGCCGCCGTCGCCGCTGCGATGAGTACGGCGCCCGCGGCGGCATCCTTGGCGAATTTCGCCAAAGGATGGCGTTCCGGCATCACCAGATCGACCGTCTTTTCTACAGCCGTGTTCATCAATTCCATCGCGACGACGAAGCCGATGCACAGCAGCACGAGCGCCAGCCGGACGCCGCCGACGCCGAGCCAGCCCGCAAGCATCAGGACGACCGCCGCCGACGCCGCGTGAATCCGCATATGGCGCTCCGCCCGGACGGCCGCGATGACGCCGCGGCACGCCCATCCGAGACTCCGCCGAAATGTCCGCCAGCCTTCCATCGATCCTCCGCTCCACCGTAAGCGCCGCCGCCCCGCGCCGCCCCGTCCGGCAGCGCCGGTCGGTTAGCGGAACAAGCCCGCCTTCGTCAGGACGGCCTCCTGACGGGCGAACATGTCGCGTTCCGAGGCTTCCGTGTCGTGATCATATCCGAACAGATGCAGAAGGCCGTGGACGAACAAAAACCCGAGCTCGCGCTCGACGGAATGCCCGTATTCCCGCGCCTGCTCGATCGCCCGCGGCACCGAAATGACGATGTCGCCGAAATGCGGCGGCGGTCCGTCGCCGTCGTCGGACCCGTCTTCCGCCGCCTCTTCCGGATCCATCAGCGGAAACGACAACACGTCGGTCGGCCGGTCGACGCCGCGGTACTCGCGGTTAAGCCGCCGGATCTGTTCGTCGTCGGTCAGCGTCAGCGACACCTCGCCGCGCGTATAACCTTCCGCCTCGGCCGCAAGCGCGAGCAGCCGCTCGAACGACGCGATCCATTCAGGCCGAACCGGCACTTCGTTTTGCTGGTTGATCCACTCGAGCGTCAACGACATGCGCGCCGGCTCCTTCCTTCGTGGCTTCGTCCGCTGTTTTTTCGGCCGTCCCACTCTCGGCGGGATACTCGATCCGCGAATGAAACAGCCCGAGCAGCGTCTCTTTCAGCGACTGCGCGACGATCTCCAGTTCGCGCAGCGTAAGGTCGCATTCGTTGAATTGGCCGTCGTCGAGGCGTTCCTTGACGATGCGGCGGACGAGCCGGTCGATCTCGTCGGCCGTCGGATGTTTCAGCGAACGCGTCGCCGCCTCGACACAGTCGGCGATGCCGACAATCGCCGCTTCCTTCGACTGCGCTTTCGGGCCGGGATAGCGGTATTCCGCCTCGTCGACGTCCGCATGCGGTTGATTCGACCGCGCCTTGTGGTAAAAATATTTCAGCAGCGACGTCCCGTGGTGCTGTTCCGCGATGTCCCGGATCGGCTTCGGGATCCGATGCGCTTTCAGCATCTCGACGCCGTCGCGGACGTGCGCGATGATGATCGACTTGCTGAGCGCCGGGTCCAGTCTGTCGTGCGGATTGTCGCCGCCGGAGATGTTCTCGATGAAATACTGCGGCCGCTTCGTCTTGCCGACGTCGTGGTAAAAGGCGCCGACGCGGCAAAGCAGACCGTTGGCGCCGATCGCCTCCGCCGCCGCTTCCGCCAGGTTGCCGACCACGACGCTGTGATGGTACGTGCCCGGCGTCTCCGTCAACAGTTTGCGCAGAAGCGGATGGTTCGGATTCGAAAGTTCCAGCAGCTTGAGCGGCGACAGCATGCCGAACACGGCTTCGAAAAACGGCAGCACGCCGACGACGAGCACCGACGTCAAAAGCCCGCCGGCCACGGCGAACAACAGCGGGAACAGCACGGAACGGATCGGATTGAACGACTCGGCGTCCCACTGTTGGGATTCTAGAAGCAGCAACCCGCCGACTGCCGCCGCCGAAACGAGCGACACGAGCATGCCGGCGCGGACGACCATCGTCCTTTGCCCGGCACGCTGCACTGCAAAAACGGCCGCCAGGGAAGCCGACAGGGCGACGAATCCGAAGCGGAAATCGAACAACGCCCCGCCGCCGATGTTGAACACGACGCTCGCCGCGATCGCGAACCAGACGGCGGCGGCGATCGCTAGGGCGGAGTCGAGCAGCACCGCGACCAGCATCGCACCCGTGGCGACGGGCGCCAAAAACGCGATCCACGGGTCGTCCGGCGTCTGGACGACGGCGACAAGCCGCATCAGAAACAAGTTGAACCCGACGATCAACAGCAGCATCAGCCGCTGCGCGTTGTCCATCGGCACGGATCGAATGCGGATCGCCCAAAACAGAAGCGCCGCCAAAAGGCCGACCCACAACAGCAAGCCGGCATAAGGGCGCAAATCCGTCTTTTCTTTCAAAACGCCTTCGTGTTTCAGCCATTCGAAAACGTCCTCGCCGACGACTTCTCCTTCCCGCACGAGCACCTGACCGCGCGCCACCGTCACCGGCTTGACCGCCTCTCTCGCCCGCTGCCGCGCTTCTTCCGTCTTCGCCGCGTCGTAAAACTTGTTCGGCGTAATCGCGAACCGAACGATCTCTTGCACGATTTCGCGGTGAATGCTTTTCGGCAGGTCGGACTGGTTGACGAGCTCCGCCACGCGGATGCGTGCCGACTGAGCGTCGAAAATCTGCTCGACGTTAAGCCTTGCCGCCAGATCAATGGCGACCGGCCGCATGACGGCCAAGTCTTCCGGCGTAAGCGACGGCAACTTGAAATAAATATGGGCGGGAATCCGATACGCCTGTTCCTTCAGCTGTTTTTTGACTTCCTCGATGAGCGGCCCGCTGTAGCCGCCCGTTTCGGTAAGCGCGAGGACCGTCCGGTCCACAAATTCGTTGTAAAGCTTCGGCCATTCGGTCTGATAAACGCTCGCTTTGTCGGACGGCCGCAAGCCGGTATCGGCGTTGATCTGTTCCAGCATGTCGAACAGCCGGTCGACCAGCTGCTCGTTGCGGACGGCGACCGCCGTATATACCGGTTGGACCTGCTCGGCCGCCTCTTGCTGCGCCTTGCGCGTCGCGATCTCGTCGACGATCTGGCGCGGAGCGCGGATCGTCCGGTCGCTCGGCTCTCCCGGCTCCAGCTGGTAGGAAGGCGGAACAAGCCGGTCGACGAGCGAGACGAACAGCAGCGCAACTAGGAACAATTCGAGCGCCGCACGGATGAACGGGTTCTGCTTCCATCTCGACCATCCCGGCATGTCGGTTCATTCCCCGCTTTCCGGCGCCGCCGGCCGTTTCCGTCTACCCTCGCGTTCGTACGCTTCGATAATTTTTTGCACGACCGAATGCCGCACGACGTCGCGTTCCGTCAAATGAACGATGCCGATCTCTTCGATGCCGCGCAACACCCGTTCCGCCTCGACGAGGCCGGATTGCTTGCCGCGCGGCAAGTCGATCTGGGTCACGTCTCCGGTAATGACCATCTTCGATCCGAATCCGAGGCGGGTTAAAAACATTTTCATTTGCTCCGGCGTAGTGTTCTGCGCCTCGTCGAGAATGACGAACGCGTCTTCCAGCGTTCGGCCGCGCATATAGGCGAGCGGAGCGATTTCGATGACGCCGCGCTCGAGCAATCTTCCCACCTGCTCGGCGCCCAGGACGTCGTGAAGCGCGTCGTAGAGCGGCCGCAAGTATGGATTGATCTTCTCCCGCAAGTCGCCCGGCAAAAAACCGAGGCTTTCGCCCGCCTCGACGGCCGGACGGGTCAGCACAATGCGTCGGACTTCACCTTTTTTCAGCGCGAGCACGGCCGACACGACGGCAAGATACGTCTTCCCCGTGCCGGCAGGTCCGATGGCGAACACGATCGTCTTGTCGCGGATTTCGGATACGTAACGCTGCTGGCCGATCGTACGGATGCGCACCGGTTTGCCGCGAAACGTCGTCGTCAAGAGACCGCTCAGAACGTCCAGCAGCCGGTCGGCTTCAAATTGCCTCGCCAACTCGGCGGCATAAGAGACGTCGCGCTCGGACAGCTCGTAACCGCCGCGCACGAGCCGAAGCAGGACGTCGAACAGATGTTCCAGCCAATCGAGCTCCTCCTTCGGCCCCTGCAAGACGATCTCGTCATCGCGGAACCGAATGCTGGCTTCGGTCAGCCGGTCAATCAGCTGCAGGTATTTGTCGCCCGGCCCGAGCAGCGCCTGTCCTTCCGCCGCGTTTTCCAGCGGGATGCGAAGCGATTGCGCCTGTTGAGGCAAACTTTCGAACACCTCGCGTGTTTACGCCGAACGCGGACGCGGCCGAGAGGGACGTCAGGACGACGCGCCGTTTTCGGCCGGCGCGATCGGCTGTTCCTGCGCGATGTCGATCTCGACTTCGACATGCGCTTTTAAATAAACTTTATCATTGTCCGCGCGCACTTGCAAAATGTTTTCGCGCACAGGACCGATTTCTTCGCCGTATCGGAATTCGACGGCCTTGCGGATTTCCGCGCGCGCCGCTTCCATCGCCTGTTCCTGCGTCCAGACGATCGTCGCCGTACGCGTACGGCGAACTTCCTGCCGCACGACGCCGAGCGGCGACACCCAGTCGCCCCACCTTAACGTGAACAGTCGCTCTTCGACTTTTTCCTCGCCCGATTTTGCCGTTCCGACGCCGGGGCAGCCGGAAACGGCGATCGCCCCATGCGACGGCATATCGGACGGAAGTTCCGCCGGTATAGGTTCGGACCGTGCGCGCAAGCGGCACTTCGACCTCGACGATGTCCCACACAAGTCCTCGGACGGTTCCTTCCGCCGCGACAGCGATCTTCCGTTCATCCGTGCCGATCCATCCGGAAATGAGCACGTCCCCCTTGCGCACGAGCGCATGCGGGCGGACGACGGGACGCCCGGTCTCCGCAAAAATCGCCGTCACCTCGGCGTCCCGGCTTGCGACGAGATGCCTCGGCCCCTTAACGGGCCGAGGTTCCGGCCGCTTCATCTCCACGACGCGGATCGTCGCGCGTGTTCCCCGCCACTCGACACCGATCCAGGACGCGTCCGGAATATAACGATACAGTTCGGCGGCCATCGTCTCCACGGGCGGCAATGAAAATTTCCACCGGTACGGCCGCAAACCGTACGTCTCCGCGGCCTTCAACACCTGTTCCGTCGTCAGGCGGCTTCCCTCGATCTCGACGTCGACATCCCAGACTATCTGGGAAAGAAGAAAGAAAACCGCCGTAAACATACAGGCGCCGACCGCAAAAGACGCGTTGCGGCTTAATCGAGCCAGCCAGAACGGCCAGCCGTATTTGGCGCGAACGCGCATCCGACAGCCCGTCCGCTTCAGAAGCGGGCGAAGCCGTAAAGCGTCCCGGGTAGAAAGCCGAACCTCCAGGACGTCTTCGACGGCGCCGCCCCGCCGTTCGATTCGGCGGAACTTCGCTTGGCGGACGACGATGTTCGCCGACCGCATCGCGTCGAGCATCGCGTCCGGCCGAAAACCCCGGATTTCGACGACGACCGTCCCCCGANGCCGGTCCAACCATTCCGAAAACACGAACCTGGCACCTCCACCGGTTACGGACGTCGATGCCGAACCGTCACTTCCGCGAACTCGCCCTCGATCCAGACGTCGTCCGGCCACATTTCCCGAACGGCGAGACGGCGTCCGCGAATTTCAAGCGTTCCTTCCGACAGTTCCAGCTGCAACTCCTTGTCGGAAAACCGCCGTAAGCTCCCCGGCCGTTCCACGTGAATCCGGCCGTTGCCGATCAGGGTGAGGCGGGACGCGCCCGTCGCGGCATCCGGGGGCACGTCTAACCACCCCGCAGCCCATCTCCCGATCGTCCGCGTCCATCGGCGCACGGCGTCGTCCCGCTCCTTTACCGCGCAATTCTCCGGTCTTTACCACCGTATTCGCGCCCCGACCGAAGTATGACGCGCGCACGTCCGACAATAAAAGAAAAGACCCCCCGACATGCGATCGGGAGATCTTGCGACGCTTGGGTATGGTCAGGACAAACGCTCCTGGACGAGACGCTGGACATGCCTGCCGTCGGCCCGTCCTTTCACCTGCGGCATCAAGACCGCCATCACTTTGCCGATATCGGCTTTCGAGGAGGCTCCGGTATCGCGGATCGCCCGCTCGACGAGTTCCGTCAATTCTTCCTCGGAAAGCGGCCGGGGGAGATATTCCCGAATAACGGCGATTTCCTTGCGGATGTTGTCGGCGAGATCGGCACGCCCCCCGCGTTCGAAATCCTGGAGGGAGTCCTGGCGCAGCTTCAGTTCGCGGCTGAGCACCTCGACGGCTTCGTCCTCCCCGAGCGGCTTGCGTTTGTCGATTTCGGCGTTTTTAATCGCAGAGCGCAACATTCGGATGACGGACAGCCGGAACTTGTCCTGGTCTTTCATCGCCTGTTTCATGTCTTCGTTCAGACGTTCGACGATTCCCATTCCTGACTCCTACCCTCCCGGCGGTCCAGACCTTATGGTCTGCGCTTCTTGCGTGCCGCCTCGGATTTTTTCTTTCGCCTTACGCTCGGTTTGACGTAATGTTCCCGCTTGCGGATCTCGGCGAGAACGCCGTCCTTGGCGATCGATCGTTTGAACCGCTTGAGTGCGGCGTCGATCGTCTTCGTTTTTGTGCACTTTCGTTTCCGCCACCGCCAACCCTCCCCCCGACCGGCCGCCGGAACCAACGCGCCTGCATGATGATGGACTTAATTATAGGCGATCGCGGAAACCGGGTCAACCCGGACGCGAAACCCCTCCGGCTTCCGCCGCTCGGGCCCGAAAACCCCGCCGGCTTTCGGGGCTTTCGCCCGCCGCGCTTTCACTTCGGGTTTAGACCCGACAGTTTTTCGCCGCCGAGCACGTGGACATGGAGGTGGAACACGACCTGACCGGCGTCGGGACCGCAGTTGTTGATCAGCCGGTATCCCGACTCCGCTAGGCCGAGTTCGCGCGCCACCGCCTGGGCGCCCAAAGCGACTTCCGCAACAAGCGGCGCGTCGTCTTTCGTAAGTTCGTTCCATGAAGGAATGTGTTTCTTAGGAATCACCAGGACGTGAACGGGAGCCTGGGGCTGAATGTCGTGAAACGCAAGGACGTACTCGTTCTCGAACACTTTCCGTGCCGGAATTTCGCCCCGCACGATCCGGCAAAACACGCAATCCGCGGACATCGCCATCTTCCTTTCCGATACGAAATGTTCCCGAAACCCGGAGCCGGCCGGACGCTCCGCCTGCCGGCGCGCGGCAAACGCGGCGTGCCGGCGGAGCCGGCGATACAGACCTTTTTCCTGATGATAACACATTCCCGCGCAAAACCGAAATCTTCACCATTCCACCCAATGGCCGCTGTCGAAAAAGTATAGCGTCCTACGCACAACGGCCCGCTTCAGGATCGATTCCACCGCGCGCGAATACATTTCGAGCTGAGGACGATAACGCTCCGCAAGTCGCAAAACAGCTTCGTTCGGATCGCCGACGACGGCGTCCGTCTTGAAATCGATGATGCCGAAGCCGCCTTCCGTCTCGTACAGGCAATCGATCACGCCCTGAACGACGACGGTCTCTCCGCTGCCGACGGGAAGCGACGTTTCCAGCTCGCTCGCTTCGATCGCCAGCGTAAACGGCACCTCGCGCATCACCCGCGGTGACGCCAGCACCCGACGGCCGATTTCGTGAGCGAAAAACCGGACGATGCGCGCCGGATCGACCGCGCGGGCCTGCTCTTCCGAAAGCAGCCGCCGCACGACCATGTTTCGGATCGTCTCCACGACCGCTCGTTCGTCGACGGGGTCGACGAGCGGCAGCCGCTGCATGACCGCGTGGTACGCACTGCCGCGTTCTGCGGGCGACACGCTGCGGCTTTCGAGGAAACGCGGGCGTCTCGCCAACGTCGTCCGAAACGGCTCGGCTGCGGGCCACATCGGTTCGGGTTCGCCGTCGGCGCGGCCGGAAAATGCGCGTTCGGCGAGCCGCTTCATTTCCGTCACCGACGTTTTCGACCGGACAGACGTCGCCGGGCCGTGCGGATAGCGCCACGCCAAAACGCGCTCCAACTCGTCGCGCCAGGCGGACGCCGGAGCGGGCACTGGACGCGCTTGCGACACGGCGCGAAGCCGCGATTCGTCCTGCGCCAGACGCTCCGGTTTTTCGCGGTTTTCCGCCGCAACCTCCGACTTCCCGATGATCCGGATGTCCCATACCGGGCGTTCTTCCGGCGGCACAATCGACGGTACGAGCTCGAGTCCCGCCGCCTCGCGCCATGCCGAAGCGTCGGGATGATCGATCAGCGCAGGACCGATCCAATCGAGGAAACGTTCCGCCTCGGCGATCTCGAAAGAAGGCAACGCTCCTCCTCCGGAACCAGCCGCCGCATACGCCCATTTCGCCGCCTCTTTTCGGAACGACCGCGTCGAACCCACCAAAATCAATTTCTCCCGCGCACGAGTCAACGCCACATACAAAACGCGCATCTCTTCCGCCGTCGCCTCGCGGTGGAGCTGACGGCGTATCGCCAGATAGGGCAGCGTCGGCCGGCCGACTCTTTCTTCCGGATCGACAGCGAGATGGCCGATGCCGAGCCGGCGGTGGACGAGAAACGGCTCCCATTCGTCGCGCCGGTTGAACCGGCGGCCGACGCCGGCCAGAAACACGACGGGAAACTCCAACCCCTTGGCGGCGTGCACGGACATGATCCGGACGACGTCGTCGTTTTCGCCGAATGCACGACCCTGTTCCAGATCTTTTCCCTGCTCGCGCAGCCGGTCCATCAGCCTTAAAAAACCGAACAACCCTTTTTTCGTTCCGGTTTCGTACCGACGAGCGCGGTCGACGAGCGCGCGGAGGTTCGCCTGCCGGCGACGGCCGCCGGGCAACGCTCCGCAAAAATCGTAATACCCGGTCTCCCGCAAAAGACGCCAGACCAGCTCCGAAGTCGGCGTCCGGCGCGCCTCGTCGCGCCAGCGCTCGAGACGACCGATAAAATCCGCCAATCGCTCTTCCCACGGCTCGCCGCGCCTTCCCTCGCCGGCGACGAAACGGACCGCCGCTTCGTAAAAAGGCGCTCGGCCGTCGACGCGGCGCACTCGGACGAGTTGAGAGGCGTTCAACCCGACGATCGGCGAGCGGAGAACGGCGGCAAACGGAATGTCCTGAAGCGGATTGTCGACGATCGAAAGAAGCGACAGCGCGACGTCGACTTCCGTCGCTTCGAAATAACCCTCCGATGCCTCGGAAAACGCCGGAATGCCCGACATCGTCAACTCTTCCGCCATGGCGCCGGCCCCGTTTTGCGGCGACCTAAGCAGTACGGCGACGTCGCGGAAAGCGAGCGGACGGAGCGCACCCAGCCGTTTGTCGTACACGCGAAACGGCCGGGCGGGATTCATCAGTTCGCGGATACGCCGAGCGATCAGCCGCGCTTCCAACCGGGCATCCTCTTCGCGATCGGCCGACGCTTCCGGGTCTTCGTCCGCTCCGTCGCCCGCAAGTTCGTCGATGGCGCCGTCGTCTCCGACATCGTCCACGCCTTTGTCGATAGAGTTACGCTCGCGGTCGATCACCCATACTTCCGTTCTCCGGTCGTCGCCTCCGTCCGGCAACTCTTCCGTACCGCAAACCAGCTCGGCGTCGGCGTCGTAGTCGATCTCGGCCGTCTCCCGGCGCATCAGCCGGCGGAATAAAAAATTGACCGCTTCGACGATTTCCGCCCTGCTGCGGAAATTGCGCGACAGATCGAGCCGTCGACCGCCGGCGCCACTCGTTTTGGAATAGAGGTGCATTTTCTCCATGAACAGTTCGGGTTCGGCAAGGCGGAAACGATAAATGCTTTGTTTGACGTCGCCGACCATGAAGCGGTTTCCCGGCCGTTCGCGGGACAAAAGCGCGACGATCGTCTCCTGCACGCGGTTGGTGTCCTGGTATTCGTCGATCAACACTTCCTCGAACCGCTCGCGGTACTCAAGCGCGACGTCGGAAGGCGTCTCGCGGCCGGGCGCCGAATCCGGCCCGCGCAAGATCGCCAGACAGAAATGCTCAAGATCGGAAAAATCGACAAGGCCGCGGTCGGCTTTTGCCCGGCGGTATTTTTCGCCAAATTTTCGCACGAGTTCGGCCAGCTTGCCGGCGAACGGAGCGAATTCGCCGAGTTCGGACCAATGCTGTTCGGGCGTCCGTGAAAACCACGTCCCGCGCAATTCCTCGAGCCGCTTTTTCGCGTCGTCGCGCAGTTTCTTTACGCGTTCCTGAAGCGATCGGTCGACGCCGTCGCTCCGACTCGCCTTGAGTCTGCCGAACGACGCGTCCGCGAACGCCGCGTGAACCCGCCGCCAGCCCTCTTGGGCGGCCTCGGCGAGCCTGCGCACCGTTTCCAGATCCTCGCGCAGCGTCGATGCGTACGACTCCGGTCCGCCGGGAGTAAGAGCAAGCCGCAGCGCGCAATCCAGTCGGCCGGCCACTCCTTCCAGTTCCAAACGCACCGCCTCAAGCGCCGCGCGGAACCAAACGCCCGCGCCCGGCGCCTCCTCGAGGCGTTCCGGGGCTTCGCGCGTGCCTGCTTCCGCAAACCGGGCGACCGCTTCCTCCAGCCAATGGTCCGGCCACGGATGCGACCGCGAAAACAGATAGACCCCTTCGATCAGCTCGGCCAATCGACCGTCGCCGCCGTGCTCGTCGGCCAGCCAGTCGGCCAGCCTCAAAAAAAGCCCGTCGCCTTCACCATATTCTTCCTCGAGCAGGTCGTCCAACACTTCCCGGCGGATGAGCTGCGCCTCGACCTCGTCGGCCACGCGGAAACGCGGATCGAGCGACAGCCGGTGGCCGTGCTCCGCCAAAACGTCCCGGCAGAACGCATGAATCGTCGTGATCGGCGCCCGTCCGAGCAAGGCGAGTTGCCGGCGCAAGCGGGCGGACTCCGGCCGTTCAGCGATCCTGGCCTCGAGCGCCGCCCGGATGCGCTCCCGCATTTCCGCCGCCGCGGCGTTCGTAAACGTGACGACGAGCAGCCGGTCGACGTCCGTCGGGTTCCGGTCGTCGGCGATTTTCCGGATCATCCTCTCGACGAGCACGGCCGTCTTTCCCGAACCGGCGGCGGCGGACACGAGCAGGTCGCAGCCCGACGCGCCGATCGCCTCCAGCTGTTCCGCCGTCCACGAACGCTGTCCGCTATCCGACGCCGTCATGTCTTATCCTCCCCGTCTTCCGCCAGTTTCGCCCATAGCTCGTGCGCCTTCAGGCCTTGCCAGTCGCGATAACGGTTGCCCGGAATTTCCGGATCGAACTGGCAGACCGCGCGATACGGACAGACGTCGCACGCCGTCTCGCGTCCGAACCGGTACGGCGCGACGTCGAAACGCCCGCGCGCCAATCGCGAACCGAGTTCGGCGAGCAAACCGCGCACATGGCGAAACAGCCGGTTCCAGCCGTCCTCGTCGGCGACGGACGAACCCGCATACCAACGGCCGTCGGCTTTCAGACCGACCGGCACGATGTCGGACCGGCCCGGACGTACCGACAGCGCGGCGTCCATCATCCGGACGACGTCCGGATCCGCCAGCACGAGCCCTTTCATGCGGAACCGCTTCAGCCGCTCCCGTTCGAGCTGTTCGGCCGTCATTTCGTTTTTGACGCGGACAAGCGGATCATAGACGCGGAAATAAAACGCCCCGGCCGGCCGCGCGGGCATACCTAGCCAGCGATCGGCGTAGGCGACGAGCACGTCGAGATAGGCGGCCAGCTGCATCGCCGTGCCGTAATACACTTCGGACCAGTTCCAGTCGATCAGGCCGGATTTATAATCCATGACGCGCAGCCAGCAAAAGCCGTCGCCCCAGGCGACGTCGACGCGGTCGATGCGCCCCGTCAGCTCCAGAACGCGGCCGTCGCCGATCGGCACGACGAGCGGCGGAACCGGACCGTCGCGCCCGAAAACAAATTCCGCCGCCAGCGGCACGAACGCACCGCGCTTGCCGTGTTCGGCCAAAATGCCGGCGACCCGCCGGATCGTCCGCCGCAGCCGTTCGGCCAAGTAGCGGTAGCGCGGCGACCGCGCGACCAGGTCGTAACGAATGCCGGGCATCCGCCGCCGGATCGCCTCATCGGCGGCCAGCGCCATCTCCTCGCCGGCGACGGCCGCCCAATCGCCGCCGTCGCGGCCGACACGACCGATCGCCTCCTGCAGGGCCGCATGAAAAATTTTTCCCACGTCCGGCGCCTCCAGCCGGAACAATCGGCGCGGCCGAAGCCGGAGCACGTATTCGGCGAAATAGGCGAACGGACAGGCCGCGTACCGCTCCAGCCTCGACACGCCGAGCGTCAGGCGGTTTCCGAACAGTTCCCGGCACAGCTCGCCGTCGAGCGGCTCTTCGCGGTTGTCGTACGTCAGAGCCCGCACCAGTCTTTCGAGCGGCAGCCGCCATGCCGGATGCGCGCAAAACCAGTTGTAGGCGTTCCAGCAGACGGCGGCGACGTCCGCGCCTTCCGTCCACCGCCGAAGCGCAGCGACCGTCATCGCCAACGCCTGGGAAGGATGCGCGATGCGCCGCACCCAGTCGTCTTCCGGAATCCCTGCGTCCGCCCCGCCGCCGTCGGCGTCCGTCCCGGCCGCCTTCATCTCGCGCAACCCGGGAAACAAATTGCGCAAATGCCGCACGAAATCCGCCGGCGCCGTCGCCCGGCCCTCCGCGTCCGCTCGCGGCCAGGACACGACCAGCCGCTCCGACGGTAACGCGAGCGCCGCATACAAGCGAAACGGCTCGTCCAGCAGCCATTGCCGGTCGTCGTCGGCGAGTTCAAGGCCGGACGCCGCCAGCCGGTTTCGTTCCCCTTCCGACAAAAGCCCCGGGCCACCGCGCCGTTTCCCCGGCCAGACGCCGTCGACGGCGCCGACGATGAAACAGACGCGCACGCCCTCCGGCCGGCCGCGGTCCGGATCGACGACGAGCACCTGGTCGACCGACGGCGGCACAAGCGCGAATTTCTGCTGGGCAAGACCGGCTTCGACGAGCCGTGTGAACCGTTCTGCCGACATCGGCCGATCGCCGAATATCTCGACGAGCTGGTCGAGCAGGCCGATCAGACGGTCCCACACCTGCTCGTGCCTGCGCGCCGCCTCGGGTCGCCCGTCGCGGATGTCCCGTGCGGCCCACCGCTCCAGTCGGTCGACCGCCCGGACGTCTTCCAGCAGGCTGAACAGCGCCTCGGCCATCTGCCGCGCGGTCGAACCGCGGCGCAAACGGTTTGCGAACGTCGCCAACGGGGTCGCGACCCATTGCCGGCATTCGTTCAGCACCGCCTCTTCTTCACGGCGTCTTTCGTCGTCCGCGCCGTCCGCAAGATCGAGCCGCCACGGCTCGCCGTCGGTCCAGCGGCTGCCGCGCATGCCGCTTTCCAGCACGTAGTTCTCGAGGCGGTCGAATGCGTTCTGTACGCGCCACCGGCGATCCGCGCCGGCTTCGGTGTCGCTGGCCGCGACGCCGGCTTCGTCCGCCGCTTCCGCGTCCGGCGGCGTCAGAAACCCGGTCTTGACGCACCGAAACACCGCCTCGTACGGCCAGTTCCGCAACACGACGTCGAGCGCCGAGCGGACGAATTCCGCCAGCGGATGAGAAGCGACCGAGGGCTTGTCGTCGAGGAAAAACGGAATGTCCCACGCTTCGAACTGCCGGCGCAACCAGTCGGCATAATCGTCGATGCGGCGCACCAGCACCGCCATGTCGCGGTATCGGTACCCCTCGTCGCGCGCGAGGCGGACGATTTCCCGCGCAACTGCTTCCGCTTCTTCGCGCGGATCGGACGCCTCGATCAGCAAAACGCCGTCCCCGGCCGGCCTGCCGTTTCCACCGGCCTGCACTGCGGAACCGTGCCCGTCCCTGCTCGACGCGCGCCGCGCCGCCGTATGCCGATATTCAAAAAGCCGCTCCAGCTCAGCCAACATCGGGCTGTTCCGGAACCGACGTTCGGCAGGATCGCCCAGCACGACCGGCGGCTCAAGCGCGACACCTGCTTCCGCGATCAACCGCTTCAGCCGGACGAGCGTCCGTAACGGCGGCGCAAACAATTCCAGCGCGTCCGGCTCGGCGTCCGCCGGGCGATCCTCCGGCGCGCACAGCGTGACGGTCACCCGGCGGCAACGGCGCATCAATTCGACGAGCAGCGCCGTCTCCGGCGGCGTAAAACGCGTAAAACCGTCCACCCACACCTCAGCCTCGCGGGCCCAGGCCGTCTCTTGCAACCCGGCGGCCGCCAGCCGCAAATCGTCTTCGACGTCGGCATATCCGCCCTCTGCCAGATGGCGCTCATACGCTTCATATACGCGGAGCGTCTCCAGCAGCCGCCCGTCCGCCAAACCGCACCGCTCCAGGTGGAAGGCAAGCCTGTCCGCCGTTGCGCCGTACCGCCGGAACTCGGAAAACAACTCCGCCAGCTCGGCCAAATACCCCGGCTGTTCGGCGCAGGCGCGCAGAGCGTACAGGGTATCGCCCATCTCCTGGATGAAATGGTCGATCAACATGACTTTCCCCGTCTCATCGATGCGGACGCGCGCGACGCCGCCCGTCTCCTGAAGAATCCGCCAGGCGAGCCGGCGAAAACCGAGCACCTGCGCGCGGATTGAGCCGCCGAGTCCGGGCGTCGATACGATCGCCCGCTCCGCCTCGAAGCTCGCCTGCTCGGGCACGACCAGAAACAGCGGCGGGCCGTCGGGCTGCTTCAGCAACCGCCCGCGGATTTCGTCGAGACAGAACGCCGTTTTGCCGCTTCCCGCTCTTCCCAGCACAAACCGCACGCCCATCGGCCGTTTCCCCTCGTTTCACGACGTCGAATCCGCCATTATCGCCCGCGCACTTCAAAAATCGCGAACTTCAGGTAATCGCCTTCCTCCACACCCAAAATGCGCGGATGATCCTTGCCCGCCCCGCGGAATTCGACGGTGCGCAACAACTTACGCGCGTCGACGGCCGCCGACAGCGCCATGTCGAGAAACATGTCCGGCCGCACGTGAAACGAACAGCTCGACGTCACGAGATAACCGCCGTCGCGGACAAGCTTCAGTGCGTTCAAGTGAATGTCCTTGTACCCGCGAAGCGCGCTATCTACCGATTCGCGCGACTTGGCGAACGCCGGAGGGTCAAGTACGACAACATCCCATTGCAGCTCCTGCGGCCTACGGCCTCCCGACGACGGGACGCCCGCCTGAGCCGCACGAAATTCGCGAACGCGCGCCCGCAGAAAATCGAACGCGTTAGCGACGACGAATTCGACGCGGTCGGTAAAACCGTTCAGTCGGACGTTTTCGCGCGCCAGCTCGATCGCCTGTTCGGAAACGTCGAGACAGACGACTCGCCGCGCGCCGTACTTGCAGGCGCTCAGCGTAAATGCCCCCGTGTAGGCGAAACAGTCGAGCACATCCGCGCCGGCGACGATCGGCCGAAGCAGCGTTCGGTTTTCCCTCTGGTCGAAAAAGTAGCCGGTTTTTTGTCCCTCCGCAATGTCGACGAGGAGGCGAAGCCCGTTTTCCTCAATTTCAACGAAACGCGGACAGTCGCCCCACAGGGGACCTTTCCGCAGCGGCAACCCTTCAAGCTCCCGAACTGGCGCGTCGCTGCGCTCGTAAATGCCGCGCGGGCAGAATACATCGACGAGCGCCGCGACGATCTCATCCCTGCGAACGTCCATGCCGAGCGAAAGCAGCTGTACAACCAGGACATCGCCAAACCGGTCGACGATCAGGCCGGGCAAAAAATCCGCCTCGCCGTAAACGAGCCGACACGACCGGACTTCCGGCAAAAACCGCCGGCGATAATCCAGACACCTGCGGAAACGTTCCGCGAAAAACGCCGCATCCGCCCGTTCGAGCTCTCCGTACGACAACACGCGCACCGTAATCTGCGAACGCGGGTTGTAGTAACCGACGCCGAGCACGTGCCCCGTATGCGACCGAATGCGCACGAGCGCTCCCGGCGCCGGATCGCCTTCAATGCGGTCGATTTCCGTCCGGAACACCCAAGGATGACCCTGTTCGAGCCGTTTTTTCCGATCGCGGCGCAATACGACGTCCGCCGTTATGTCCGTCAAAAAAGTCGCCCTCCGTCGCCGCATGTACGTCGGCCTTGTCTTCATATACATGTACGGAACGATGAAAAACTCGCGTGCAACCGGGGAATCGTGCAATGGGTGCCGCCGTGTTCGTGCCGCTGGCGGCGGGAATGACGCTGTTTCTGGCCGGCCTGAGGGTCATGGAGTTCGCCCTGCACCGTTGGGCGGGAGGATGGCTGTCCCGCGCGCTCGAAACGTTTACGAAAACGCCGCTACGCGGGCTTGTCAGCGGGACGGTCCTCACCGCCGCCGTTCAGTCGTCGACGGCGGTCACCGTCATGACCGTCGGGCTCGTCAATGCGGGCGTCCTGCGTTTTCCGCAAACGCTCGGCGTCATTCTCGGCGCCAATGTCGGCACATGTCTGACCACCGAACTGATCGGCATAAGCCCCGACCGCTTCGCCGCACCGCTGTTGGTTGCCGGCGCCGCACTCTGGGCGGCGTCGATAGCGGCGGCGCAGACGCGCCTCGGCCGCGCGGCGTACCGGCGCGTGCGGTCGGCCGGATTCGCTGCGTTGGCTCTCGTCGGGTTCGCGGCGATTTTGTACGGCATGAACCTGATGACGTCGATCGTGCCGGCGCTCGAATCCGGCGCGCTGTTTCAATCGTTCGTCGAGCTGGCCTCGCAAAGTGCGCTGCTCGGCGTCGTCGCCGGAGCGGCGCTCACCGCCGTCGTGCAATCCAGCGCGGCCGTCATCGGGCTGGCGATGGGGCTGGCCGAAGGCGGCGCGATTGATGTGCCGCTCGGCATCGCCGTGACGCTCGGCGCCAACATCGGCACGTGTTCGACCGCGCTGCTCGCCGCGTTCGGCGGATCGCGCGCCAGCCGGTTCGTCGCCTGGACGCACGTCTGGTTGAACGTCGCGGGCACTATATTGTTTTATCCGTTCATCGGACAGCTGGCGCAATGGACCGCGCTGCTGGCCGACGACCCCGCCGTGCGGATCGCCCACGCCCAGACGATTTTCAACGTCGTCTGCTCGCTCGTCGCGCTGCCCGTCTGCTATTTGCCCGCCGTACGCAAGATGCGGCCGGACGATCGGCCGTAAATGCCGAAATCCGGCGGTCGCGGCGCATGCCGATCCCCTTGGCGTCAGCCGGATCGTTCGAGCAACTGTCGGACGATCGCGACGCCGGAACTCGTGCCGATGCGCGTCGCTCCCGCCTCAATCATGGCCAGCGCCGCTTCCGCCGTCCGGATGCCGCCCGACGCCTTGACGCCGACATGCGGCGATACGCTGGCGCGCAGCAACCGCACGTCGCGCGCCGTCGCGCCGCCGGGGCCGAAGCCGGTCGACGTTTTGACGAATGCCGCCCCCGCCTGTTCCGCCGCCCGACAGGCGCGGCGCTTTTCTTCGTCGGTCAAAAGCGCTGTTTCCAGAATCGCCTTGACGATCGCGCGTCCGGCCGTCGCCTCGACGACGCGGCGGATGTCCGCCTCGACCTCGTCGTCGCGCCCCTGGCGGAGCGAACCGAGGCTGATGACCATGTCGATTTCGTCCGCGCCGTCGTCGGCCGCGCACGAAGCCTCGAACACTTTGACCTCGCTCAGCGAGGCGCCGTGCGGAAAACCGCACACTGTCGCCACCTTCACGCCGGAGCCTTCCAGCAGTTCGCGGCAGAGCGCCACCCACCGCGGCTGCACACACACCGCGCAGAAACCGTACTCCTTCGCCTCGTCGCACAGCCGGCGGATGTCGTCGGCCGTCGCCTCGGGCCGAAGCAGCGTATGGTCGATCATGCTTGCCAAACGGCGGGCGTCGGGCGCGCAGTCGCCGGCCGCGGAATCCGCTCCGAGCACCTCCAGCGCCTTGCGCAGAACCGCGTCGTTGTTCGGATACCCCTGTTCCCGCTGCAGGCGCCACGCCTCATCGGGCGGATGCCACGCCGCGCCTGCGATTTCCCCCTCCCGGGCGCGAAGCGAACCCGCGACCGCCTCGACGAGAAAATAATGCGCCTCCTTGTCGACCGGCATCCCGTCCGCCCGCACATACCCGTAGCGGACCGTCTCCAGAAATCCGGCGATACGGCCTGAAATGCCCGTCTCTTCCTCGATCTCCCGCAGCGCCGTTTGCTCCAGCGTCTCTCCCGGTTCCTGCCGGCCCTTCGGCAGCGTCATCCGCCCGAACCGGTCGCGAATCAGAAGCAGGCGCATCAGGCCGTTTTCCCGGCGGAACACGACGCCGCCGGCCGCCACTTCACGTTCCAAGCCCGGCCATCCCCTTTCCCCGCGTCCGACTCATGCACCGGCCATAGCGGCCGACACCGGAGCGAACGGCTCGCCCGAACCGGCCGTCGCCTTCGCCGAAGACTCGTCCTCGACGCCGACGCATTCGCCCCGGCATTCGTCCGCACCGACCGCCGTCACCCGAACGCGGCAAACCCGGCCGATCCACTCGTCCGGCCCTTCGAACGCCACCGGTAAATAATTGTCCGAATACCCGGACAACACGCCGGGTTTTCCTGCATCCGCCGAACCGCGCTCGGCGATGACGTCCAACACCCTGCCGACGAACCGGCGCGCGTAATCGAACCGCATCCGGTCCGACAGCGCGATCAACCTGCGCACGCGCGCGTGCTTCGTTTCCTCGTCGACCTGGTCCGGCATGCGGGCGGCCGGTGTTCCCGTCCGCTTCGAATACGGAAAAACGTGCATGCCCGCGAAGGCCATCGACTCGATGAACGCCAGGCCGTTTTCGAACCGTTCCTCGGTTTCGCCCGGAAAACCGGCGATGACGTCCGTCGTCACCGCAACGTCGGGAATCGCCCGCCGGATGCGCTCCAGCCTGCGCGCGTACTCTTCCGTCGTGTATTTCCTGCGCATCCGGCGCAAAATCTCGTCGTCGCCGGCCTGGAGCGGAATGTGCAGATGGCGGCACAGTTTGTCCGACGTCGCGATCGCCTCGAGCAGCCGGTCGTCGACCTGGCTCGCCTCGATCGAACTGATGCGCAGCCGGCGCAAACCGTCGATCTGGACGAGATCCCGCACGAGATCGGCCAGGCCGTATCCGTCGAGATCTTCGCCGTATCCGCCGGTATGAATGCCGGTCAGCACGATTTCGCGGTAACCGGCCTCGACCAGCCGTCTCGCCTGGGCGAGCACGTTTTCCGGCCGGCGGCTGCGCGACAGGCCGCGCGCCCAGGGAATGATGCAAAACGTACAAAAGTTGTTGCATCCATCTTGTATTTTCAGATAAGCTCTCGTTCTTCCGGAAAACTCCGGAACGTCCAGCTCTTCGAATTCACGCAATTTCATGATGTTGCGGACCGCGTTGACCGGTTCGCGGGTGCGGCGGATTTGCTCGACGTATTCGACGATCCGGCTGCGGTCGTGCGTCCCGATGACGAGGTCGACCCCCTCGATCGCCGCCACTTCCGCCGGCGCGGTCTGGGCGTAGCAACCGGTCACGCAGACGACCGCCTCGGGATTTTTGCGCACGGCGCGCCGGATGATCTGGCGGCTTTTCTTGTCGCCGGTGTTCGTCACCGTGCACGTGTTGATGACATAGACGTCCGCGATCTCGCCGTCGAAGTCGACCTGTTCGTAACCGGCCTGGCGGAACAGCTGCCAGATCGCCTCCGTATCATAGAAGTTCACCTTGCATCCCAGCGTATAAAACGCCACCTTCGGCATCGGGCTCACCCCCCATCTCCCCGATTTCATACATAAGACACGCCAGCGCGACCATCGCAGCGGTTTCCGTCCGCAACACGCGGCGTCCGAGCGACACCGGAAGCGCGCCTGCACGAACGGCCTGCTCCGCCTCTCGGTCGGAAAAACCGCCCTCCGGCCCGACGATCAGCATCACCGGCGACGGAAAACCGGCTCGCCCGGTCGGACCGTCCCCCGCCCGTCCGCGTCGGAACGCTTCTCGAAGCGGCATACATTCGGATCCCGTATGCAAAAGCCACGCGCGTCCGACCTGCGCGACGCGCGCGAGCAGTTCGTCCCACGACATCGGCGGATCGACCGGCGGCACGCGGTTGCGGCCGGCCTGTTCGGCCGCTTCCTTGACGATTTTCCGCCACCGGTCGAGCTTGCGCGCCGCCGCCTCGGCTTCATACCGCACGACCGTGCGTTCGGACCGAAACGGCAAAAAACGCCCCGCCCCGATCTCCGTGCCTTTTTGCAGGACGGTCTCGAACTTGTCGCCTTTCGGCAAACTTTGCGCGATCCAGACGTCGACCTTCGGCTCGGCGTCCGCGCGCAGCCGTTCGACGACGACGGCTTCGACGCAATCCGGACGCACGGCCGTCAGCTCCGCGATCGCCTCGCGCCCTCCGCCGTCGCTGACGACGATGCGGTCGCCCGGCTTGAGCCGCATGACGACGCAGATGTGCCGCGCGTCGTCGCCCGTCACCGTCACGAGGCGGTCGCCGAACGCCGTACGGTCGACAAAGTATTTCTGCATGGGGCACATAACTTTATCATACAACGTCGCCAGGCGAAAAGCTACCCGGTCCGATGCAAAACGACACACAAGAGGGGCCCGACGGACCGTACTCGGAAATCCGCGATTTCGAGTTTTCCGGCCCGATCCCGGCCGATCCGAACGGAGCGACCGAACTTTCTTCCATCGCCGCTCGTCTGATCCGGTGAACACGTAAAAGACACGAAAACGGAGGAATGCGGCATGCACCTGCACAAATCGACCACCGCCCGCGCCAGGACGTTCAAGGCGTTCGGCCGGGCGCTGGCCTGCATAGCGGCCGTCGCGGTCGCGACGGCTCCGGAAGCGACCCGCGCGGCGTCTGCCCTGTCGGCCCTGACGACGTCGCCGATCCGCATCGTCGTCGACGGCCGCGAAACGATCAACGACGTCCCCGCGCGGCTGGAAAACGGCAGGGTCCTCGCCCCCGTCCGGGCGCTCGCCGAGGCGCTCGGCGCTGAAGTGCGGTGGGATGCTTCTACCCGGACGGTCTTCGTCACCAACCGGAAGCCGTACGATCCACCGACGGTCTTTCCGCCGGTTTCTCCGCCCGTTTTCCCGTGGGATCCCCCGCAGCAGGCCGGCCGCGATCCAAACGTCGACGCACCTGCATCCGCAACGCCCGAAGCGATCTTGCGGGCTTACTTCCGGACACTGAGCGTCGCTTCCAACCTGCGGCCGGAACAGGCGGGCGCAGCCGGCGGAACCGTCGGCATGGGGACGTCGCCCTATACCGCCGCCTACGAATACTGGACGACGTCCTGGCAAAACAGCCACAGCCTCGAACAGTTCATCTCTTCGTGGGAAGGGTATGCCGGACTGGAGCTGCTTCGACTGTTGCCTGCCGGCGCGCAGGACGGACACCCCCGCTTTTTCGTCGAAATCCGGACGGTAGAAGCCGTCGGCGATCCGCCGCGGTTCGGCGTGTTTTACAAATTCGGTTTTTTCACAATGACGGAAACATCGGCGGGATGGCGCATCGCCGACGGCGCCTTCGAGCCGGAAAACCTGGCCTGGAGGCTCGGCGGCCATCAGCCGTGGCTCGGCGATCCCGTCTCCGTCGCGATCGTCGCCGGTCTGAAACATAGCATCGACGAACCGCCCGGCGAACCGGTCCTGGAAGAGAACGCCGACGGCACGGCAACCGTTTGGTTCGTTGGACGCGACGGCCGCGACGCGGGCGCCGTCCGGCTCGTCCGGCGCGAAGACGGCATCTGGACCGTGCTCGAAACGTTTTTCGTCAACCCTGCCAAACCGACATCAGCGAGCGGAACCAGTCGATAACCTCCGTGTTCCAGTCGAAAAGCCGGCCAATCACCAGCCGGTTGAGCGGCGGAATGAACACGAGCAGAAGAAAAACGAACACGCCCCATTGTTCGTATTGCGACAGGCGCGCCCGCACATGGCGCGGCACGACGTCCTCGACGATGCGGTATCCGTCAAGCGGTGGAAAAGGAAGAAGGTTGAAGAAAAACAAAAAACCATTCAAACCAATGAAATACATCAAAAACGTATGGACCGCCGCCTGCGCCAGCCTCGGCGCCTGCTCCAGCGCTGCGGTCGACAGCAACACCGTCTCCGCCGCGACGCCGACGAACGCCAAGAGGAGGTTGCTGAGCGGACCGGCCGCCGACACGACGACGCCCATCAGCCGCGGATACCGGAACTTCGAGCGCATGACGGGCACCGGCTTCGCCCAGCCGAACCCGGCGATCAACAAGAGGATCGTGCCCAGCACGTCGAAATGCGCCAGCGGGTTGAGCGTCACCCGTCCCTGCCGGTAAGCCGTGTCGTCGCCGAACCGGTAGGCCAGGTACGCATGAGCGAACTCGTGCAGCGTGAACGCGATCGCGAAGACGAGCAACACGAACGGCAAATGCTCGAACGGAAACGGCAGCCAGCGGCTGATGTAATCCATACGTCCGGTTCCCCTCCACTTGCGGACGGCCGGGAAGGATCCCGGCCATTATCTATAAAAAATATTCCTTCTGTTGCCTGTCGCCTCGACTCGTGCTTATGACGGCGCCGCATTCTGTCGGCCGGCCTGCGTCGCGGGCGCGGACGTTCCCCGTTTTTCCGCAACAGGCTTTTCCGTGACGAGCGCGACCCATCCGTCCAATTCTTCCGACTGCACCAGGCGGAACCCGACGCGCTCCAGCGCGGCCGCCGTCTCGTCCGCCTTCGCGGCGATGACGCCCGACGCGATGAAATATCCGCCTCCCGCAAGCGCCCGGTATGCCTGCGGGGCCAGCCGCACGACCAGCTCCGCCAGCAGGTTGGCGACGATGCCTTGTACGGGCGGTTTTACCGGCAGCCGATCGGCATCTTCGCCCCCTTCGATGATAGATAAGAGATCGCTTTCCAGAACGAACACACGGCCGTCCAGCCCGTTCAGGCGCACGTTGGCCGCCGCGCTCGCCGTCGCGACCGGATCGCAGTCAAGGGCCAGCACCCGCGCCGCGCCGAGTTTCGCCGCCGCCACGGCCAGCACGCCCGAACCGGTGCCGACGTCGATGACATGATCGCCGGGAACGACCCGCCGCTCCATTGCCCGCAAACACAGCTGCGTCGTCGCGTGCGTCCCCGTGCCGAACGCCATGCCGGGATCGAGCTCAATCACGATCTCGCCGGGCTCAGAGGAGTATGTTTCCCAAGTCGGTTTCACCGTCAGCCGCTCCGATACCCGCACCGGACGGAAATACCGTTTCCACGCCTCCGCCCAATCTTCCTCATCGACTATCCTTGCCGACACCGAAGCCGCGCCCGCGTCGAGCCCCGTTTCAGTCGGAAGCCTCTGAAGAAAATCGCGCACGTCCGCAACGAGAGCCTCCGCCGTCTGTCCCTCCGCATGTTCTGGAAAATAGGCGCGGATTACCGATTCGCCTTCCCACAGGTCGGCCGGAAGTTCCCGCTCCGCCCACTCACCTGCCGTTGCGTTACGTTTGCGATACAACGATGCGGATTCTTCCGCCACACCGGCGGCTCCGCGTTCGCCTAGCCAGTGTACGACCGCCTCGGCGGCTTCTTCGGAAGTTCGAATCGCAAGTTCAAGCCATTTCAAGAAAATGATTCCTCCTCGGCAAAACGACTGCACATCAGCAGCGTGCACGCGATCGCCGTCGGCCTGACCGCGGAGGCGACCGCTCTTTCGATCCAATCGGCGCCGAAGCGAAAGCACAATGCGTGGCTAGCGGAAAATCATTTCCATTGTACACGACTTGGGCGGGCTTATCAAAGGTTGTTTTTAAGCGGGTGGAAAGCAGGTTGCGGGGGAGAGTCTGGGAAAACATTGCAATGAAGAAAAATTTTTTCCCACTCTCGTGCGAATCAAAACAAGGACATCCTGCAAACCCGCTGCTGGCCAGTGATTGCGTCCCCTCTTGCACGGGTCAAAACCGATGAGGCGGATACGCTCATTCGTGATTTGCTCGCGAGTTTCCGTCCCCTCTTGCACGGGTCAAAACCGTCTTCTTCGGGAAATTCTGAGCGGAGAAGATCCCGGTTTCCGTCCCCTCTTGCACGGGTCAAAACGCGAAGTCGAAGGGCTGCCGGATCCGCAGCCCGGGACGTTTCCGTCCCCTCTTGCACGGGTCAAAACTAGCGAAACTTCGTCGGGCGAACTTTCGGACGGATTGTTTCCGTCCCCTCTTGCACGGGTCAAAACTTCGACGCTTTCCTGTGGCTGTTGTTCGGAAAGGACTGTTTCCGTCCCCTCTTGCACGGGTCAAAACCGCAACACTTCTGGCAGACCTGTGCCTGGA
>Ga0065724_101709_pt1 | contig 36491 bp, 29 predicted proteins | sample TheenrcSG05JP960_FD_59111 | JGI IMG/M metagenome (GOLD analysis project Ga0065724, IMG submission 59111) | Thermophilic enriched microbial communities from mini bioreactor at UC Davis - Sample SG0.5JP960 | ecosystem: Engineered > Solid waste > Grass > Composting > Bioreactor | place: USA... | reverse complement strand
CCGGCGACGACCCGAGGATGGTCTCCACGATCGACGCTACCCTGGACCAGCTGGTGGTGGATGGCCTCTGCTACAGGTACCTCGACGCCCCTGAGGGCGTGTCGGGCAACGAGGGGGCCTTCGTGCTGTGCACCTTCTGGCTGATCAACGCCCTGGCGCTCGCGGGGCGGCACGATGAGGCCCGGGAGATGTTCGAGCGCATGCTTCGGAGGGCTAGCCCCCTGGGGCTGTACGCCGAGGAGATAGACCCCTCCACCGGGCACCACCTGGGCAACTACCCCCAGGCCTTCTCCCACATCGGGGTGACAGCCTCGGCGGTCACCCTGGCGCGTGGGCGGGGCTTCAGCTCCGACCAGCGCCACCGAAGCTCAACGCCCATGGCACGCTAGTTGCGATACTTATCGAGGTCCTTGTAAAGGGATCAAAGTAGATATGCAAAGTAGAGAAAGGAGATCCAGCATGGACGACAGACTCGAGGGCAAGGGCAAGGAGCTATCCGGCAAGGTGAAGGAGGCCGCTGGCGACCTCACGGACAACGAGAGGCTCCAGGCCGAGGGCGAGAAGGAGCAGGCCGAGGGGAAGATCCAACAGGCCGTGGGTGACGTCAAGGACAAGGTGGCCGACTTCCTGGATAGGGATAAGAAGTAGGTCCATCCTCCTGCACTCGGGGCTCGGGAGTTCCCCGAGCCCCCAAGCTTTTTAGCCCCTCAACAACCTGACCGGCCCGAACAGCCCTGAGACCCGCTGCCGGGGGAAGACGTAGTGCGTGGGGCTGAACTCATCGAGATACGGCGCCAGCGTGTTGTACACCGTGATCTCCAGGGTGTTGTCCCCCTCGACCAGCGCGTCGCCCAGCTCGTACCGGTAGGGAGACCACACGCGCGCTCCGATCACAGTCCCGTTCAGCTTCACCTCCGCCGTGCCCCTCACGCGGCCGAGGTCCAGCAGCACGTGCCCCCGCTGGCCGCCGTAGCTGAAGGTCTGCCTGTAGGTGACGCCGCCGCTCCAGCCCACCAGCCCCTCCGATTCCCAGTCGCCCAGCCGCATCCTGCCGGGGCCCTCCACGAAGGTGATGGGGCCGTCCAGGATCGCCCCGCCGTTGTGCCCCTGCTCGGTCACCACTCTGACGGCGCACCATCGTCCCACCGCCTCGGGCCGGGGTAGCTCCACCTCCAACAGGGTGCTGCCGCCCGCTCCCTGGTGGGCTGGCTGGACCTCCTGGCCGTCCACNAACACCCTGGCATCGCCGCGCAGGCTGAGACGCATGCTCCTGGCGCCCGGCGGCAGCGGGAAGCTCAGCCACTCCACCCTACCCCCGCTCCCCGGGACCGCGGGGGACAGATCCTCGACCTCGTCCGCGGGCAGGGCGTTCTCCAACCAGCTGGAGAGCCTCAGCGGGTGCGGGCGCCTCCACAGGTGCGTCCATCCTGGATCTCCCCACTGGGTGCGCCGCAGGACCACCCTCGCGGGCAGCCCATCCCGGGTGGCGAGCCAGGATGTGTCCGAGATCACCTCCACCCTCTCTCCTCCGCCCTCTATCAGGCCGTCGACGAGCAGCACGCCCCGGGACCGCAGGTCGATCACCTCTATCTCGATCTGGTTCTCCCCCGGGCGCAGCCAGCGTCGGAGGTCGTAGGGCCGGATGCGCGCGCTGTCGGACTCGAAGTAGGGGTCAAAGCCCCCGTGCCTGCCCACCTCGTGGCCGTTGACTCGCACCCTGCATGGGTCCACGCTGGCCACCTGCAGGACGGCCCTCTCGATCCGGTCGGGGGCGTGCACCGCCTTGCTGAACACTATGAGGGAGTCCTTCTGCACTTCCCCTTCCAGGCGCATCCACTCCGGTCGCCTGTAGCGCTGTGGGTCTCGCACGCAGGCGAAGTGCGCCCGCAGCCGCACGTCCTCCTCGGCCTCGAGCCTTATCTCCAGCAGGTTGTCCCCCTCCCTGAGGTGTACCGCTCCGAAGGCTAGGTAGCCTGGGTCCTCCATGTGCACCTCCTCGCCGTTGAGCCAGGCCCTCTTGGCGGCGGCGGCTCCCACAGCAAGATAGGTGCGCAGGGCGCTCCGGGCTCGGAGGACGGTGCGCAGCTGGACCGCCTGGCCCGCGCGCACGCTCCCGAAGTCCAGGAACTCCTCCGGCACGTGCCCCTTGGGCCCGAGCGTGGGCACGTGNACGGGGTCCTTGTGGATGCCCCTGGAGAGCGAGTACTCGGCCTCCCGCCAAAGCCCATCGCCCCCGGAGCCTGGTGAGGGCAGGTCTTCCGGGTTNGAGGGGCCCGTCCACAGCACCCGGGGGCCGAAGCTGGCGTGGACCTCCCGCCAACCATCCGCTGGGACCTCGCGGGCCTGCCATCCGAGCTCCAGGCCATCCTCGCCCGGTGCCTCCGCCCTGTGCAGCAGGCTCCACCTCTGCAGGGGGCACCTCCTTGCCCGGGGGGCATGTCGAAGTCCCCCCAGCGGTTGTCCAGGGTGTGCACCAGCTCCACTTCCCAGGTGTCTCCCAGCTCCAGCAGCTCCGCCTCGGTGCCTCCTGCCTCGGGGAGTGCTGGGTCCTCCTCTCCCCACACCAGGAGCAGCGCCGGGCTGCCTGCGAAGCGTAGCCTCGCCCAGCACCCTCCGTCCGCCTCCCAGGTCTCCACCTCCCTGCGCTCCCCGGAGTACGGGTCCCATGCCTGGGCGCGGCCGGAGGCGCCCCTTACCCACACCTCCATCTCGCGGGCGTACCTGGAGGGGTCGAAGGTGTAGTCCACCTGCAGCCACGACCACCCGTCTTCGTCCTCCTCGCTCCTCATCCTCGTGGCCCTTGGCCATGCGGCGGGCACGTACACCACCGTCTTGTCCTGGTAGCGGCGGACGAGGGTGGCCACGGGGGCCTTCACCAGCGGCCTGCCCGCGCCCAGCACCCGCTCGAGCTCCCCTATACCGCTGGCCCGCGCGCACGCCTCGCCCAGCCGGCGCACGACCGCATCTTCGTCCTCCATGCCCGCGCCCAGCGACGGAGGCCTGCCCAGGGTTATGAGCTCCCCGCCACCCTCGACGAACTCCAGCAGCTTCCTGGCAACGGGCTCGGGCAGGGACGTGCAGTTGGGCAGCACCAGCCTGGAGTAGGACTCGTTGCCTATCCGGAGCCTGCCTTCCCGGACATCGCCCCTCGCTACCGATTCCTCGTCCAGCACGTCGTAGTCCAGGCACATCCTGTCCAGCAGCCCGGGTGCCATCTTGTACCAGTGCTTCTTCCCCACGAGCTGGAGGTACAGGTCGTGGGCTACCTCCCCATCCTCCAGCGCTCCCCCCAGGCCGAGGTTGGCCTGCACGGTGGATGCCGGGAACAGCAACCCCACGTCGCAGACGTGGTCCCCCATCGAGAGCACCGCGCACAGGCGGGCCACCGCTTCCGCGAAGCCCTTGTAATGCCGCCAGTAGGGCTGGCGCCAGTCGGTGGCCGGCGGCGCCCACTCCCACCAGCCGCCGTGCGTGCTGTAGTACACCGCGTGCGGGTCGTAGAGGGTTGCGCCGTCCCGCAGCCAGTTCAGGAGCCAGTCGAAGGTCTCCTCCAGCGTGCCGCCCCAGCCGGAGCTGTGGAAGGCCTCCAACCACACCCTGGGACGCCCGTACAGGTGCGCCAGGGAGGAGTGGATCTTGGTCTCGCCGTGGTGGTCGCTCCCCGGAGCTCCGTACCACCTGTGGGTGCGTTGGTAGTCCGCGTAGAGGGACACGCTCTGCAGGGGGTATCCCGCCCGGGCGGGGTGCTGCTGGTCGAAGCCGCAGATGAGCCCGCGCGACTCGTGCCACTCGAACAGCGGGCGGAAGAAGGCCTGCTCAGCGAGCTCCGCCCGGGTGAGGTGGTAGTCGCGGCGCACCTTCCTGGCTTCCTCCCCGTAGTCCTCCCACAGCGCAGCCAGCCTGGGTACCAGGTCGTAGCCCCTGGCTTGCCTGAACAGCCCGGGGAAATCCTCGGACCAGGTGGGCATCGACGGCAGCTCGTCCTGGAAGGAGCCGACTATGACGCTGCCGAAGAACTCGCCGAGCCGCCTCTCGAACTCGCCGTGCACGGTGTCCAGCAGCCTGCTGCAGGCCTCGGGGTTGAAGTAGTCGAAGCCCCTCTCCACGGAGTAGAAGAGCATCACCCTGTGGCGGGAGTTGCCCCTCCAGCGCAGGCGCCTGCCCTCGAGCTCCAGGGGCTGCGGNGGTCCCACCGGGCGCCCGCTGTCGTCTATGGGGATGGCTGCGGCCCCGACCGGCGTGCCCCCACCAGGCACCACCAGCTCGGCCTCGTCCNCCGCCTCCACCTGGAGCCTCTCGAGGGATCTCCCCGCGTAGCCGGGGTTGGCCTTGACGATCTCCCCCTGGACGTTGGCCCCTGAGAACCCCAGCTGGTCGTAGAACCAGAGGTAGATTCCGAACTCCTTGGCGTCCTCNCAGACGCCGCGGAATATCTCCCACCAGGCGTCCGAGAGGAAGGGCGGGTCGTCGGCATCCGAGCCGTACATGGGGCTAGTGGGCGCCAGGTTGAGCACCACCAGGTTGTGTACCCCGCCCTCGGCGAACCTCTCAAGCTGCCACCGCAGCCTCTCCCGCTCCAGCCTGTCGCCGCTCCACCACCAGATGGGGACCGGCGAGAAGGCTTTCGGCGGTCTCTCGAACCTCTCTCTCAGCAACGACATCCTCTTCTCCTCTTGTAGCTATCCTATCGAGACGAACTCCAGGCCAAGCAGCCTCCCCACCTTCCTGAGGGTGCTCAACCTGTGTCCCACCCCCAGCGCGCAGTGGTGGGTGGGCCCCTGCTCGCACCAGGCGTTCATGAACTTGGCTGGGGGCAGCCCGAACCTCAGGCGGCTGTTCGTGTTGCCGATCTGCAGGATGGGGCCCGGGATGGACTCCCCCTCGGCCGCCAGCAGCTTGAGCCGCCCGTGGCGGGTCTGGGTGACCCCGAAGATCGTTATCGGGCCTGTGCGCACGTTGAACTCCACCGACACCCCGAAGCCCGCCTTCCCATGGTAGAGGGGCAGCTCCCTCAGGATGGGTTTGCGGTCGCTGATGGAGATGTGCCCTGGGCCGTCGTGCCCCATCAGGATGAAGTTCTCCTTGAAGTCCATGGCGTAGAACTCCGTGTAGGAGCCCCCGGCGCCGAGGGTGTCCATCACCTTCATCGCCACGGCGTTCTTGAGGTCCCCCTCTCCGGATGCCGGCACGCCGTTGGCCGTGAGGATGGAGTTGCCCAGGATCATGCCCGCGCCGATCCTCTCGTAGAGGTCACCCCTCGTGCCCCTGTAGTAGTAGGCCAGGGCATCCAGGTCGAAGTCTTCCACCAGCTTCTCCAGGCCCACCGCCACCTTGGCGGCCCATTCCAGGTTCTCGCTGGTCACGCTCCTGTCGAGCTCGAAGATCTCGCGCGCCTCCTCTATCTTGCGCCGGACCTCCTCAGGCGTGGCGTCCAACACCCGGTCCTTGAGGTCGTCCATCTCGAGCACCTCGACGTGCGCTCCCAGCTGGGCGTGGATCATCGTGAAGTCGGAGTACATGTCCAGCATCCCGGGGTAGGTGTGCCCCAGGAATCCGAAGCGCGCCCCCCGGAGGTTGGCCACGGCCATGGCCGCCTCGCACCACTCCTGGATCTCCCGCCAGGCATCCTCGTCCTCGAAGAGCATGCCGGAGACCACGTTGAAGTCTATCCCGGAGCGCTCGAAGGCACAGGAGATCTCGGGCACGCAGCAGGCGGAGCAGTTGGCCAACCACTCGCCCGTGTCGGTGTGCTCGTAGTCCAGCGCAGCCGTCGGCTGCAGGTTGAGCACCACCACCGGCACGCGCCGCTCCTGCACGATCGGCAGCACCTGCGAGCTGGTGGCGTAGGTGGCGGTGTAGCACACTAACAGGTCGACCATCTCTCGCGAGAAGAGCCTGCCGGCCTCGTAAGCCGCCGGGGCCGTGTCCACCAGCCCGGCCGACACGACGTCCGCCCACTTGGAGATCTCCGACTCCACGTGCCGCTGATAGCCCTCCAACCTCTCGCGGAGCCCGGGGAACTGCGGCCAGTAGGCCGCAAGCCCCACCCCGAACACTCCGACCTTCGCCCTTCTTGGTTCGCGTCTCTCCATGATCTCCTCCTTGTCAGCTACTCGGTGCTATATCTCTCACCCGTTCTTCGACCTCCAGCTCGTAACCCTCCGGAGGCACGACCTCCAGCTCCACCTCCCGAGGCCTCTCCACGCGGAGCAACAGCTTCTGCCCATCCCTCCTCCAGGAGACGTCCACCCTGTCCCCCCTGGGTAGNGGGACGCTGCCCNGGGCCCACGCCAGGTCGCACGGCTGCGGGGCCACGATCACCCTGCGCCACCCGGGCCCTCCGGGCCTGACCCCCAGCACGTACGCTCCCAGAAAGTAGCCCGGAGCCGCGGACCACGCATGGCAGTGGCTGCGGGTGTACCTTGCGCCCAGGGCCCCGGGGAACGTCTCCCAGCACGTGGTCGCCCCGTGCTCCAGCATCATGCCGTACTTGTGCCTGATGTCCTCGAGCATCTGGGCGTACATCCCTTGACGCACCATGGCCTCGTAGAGGAAGAAGGACATGAACGGGCTGCCTATCTGCACCCAGCCGGCTGGAGGGGATGTGATGTAGCTCCGAACGACCTCCGCCCTGTCCCCCTCGGCGACGCCGGTCAGCAGCGCCACCACCTGCGTCTGCATGCTGAGGGTATCGGACCTACGGCCGTCGGCGTGGATGCTGTCTATGTAGGCCCTGTGCTGGGGGGACCACAGGTGGGCGTTGATCGCGGCCGCGAGCTCCCGGGCCCTCTCCGCGTACCTCCTCGCGGTCTCGTCCCCGGCGCTCCGCCCCAGCTCGTCGGCGTCCATGAGGGCGCGCACGAGGAAGCAGTTCTGGTGGGTGACCACGCCGCTGTTGGGCTGGTCTATGGGTGCCCAGTCCAGCAGGTTCCAGGCGGATATCTCCAGCAGCCCGTCGCCGTTGAGGTGCTGCAGGTAATGGTCTAGGGTGTACTGGATATCTNGCCAGATGCCTTGGACGAAAGCCAGATCGCCCGTCCTCTCGTAGTACTCCCTGCAGGCCATCACCCACAGGAAGGTCCAGTTGGGTATGACGCTCACCCAGCCGCTGGGCACCTGGTCCATGTAGAGGGGGGTGTACCGCCTCGAGCCTGGCACCAGCCGGAGGCACCTCCTCACCAGCTCCTCGGCACCGAAGAGGTAGTAGGCTATGAGCGCCTCGTTGCGGCTGTCGCCCACCCAGAAGGTCTGCTCGTAGGCCGGGCAGTCCACGAACGTGTCCTCCATGCACAGCTTGGTCGTGAGCCTGCTGATCTCCCAGATGTCGTTCAGCAGCGGGTCCGAGCACCGGAAGGTGCCTGCCTGGGAGACCGGATAGGTGCTCTGCACCACGCCCACGCCGTGGACGCGCAGGGGAGCCCTGGCGTGCCTGACGGTCAGCATCAGGTAGCGTAGGCCGCGCCTCTGGGGTGAGACGTAGCGCTGCCTGCCCTCCCTGCAGGTGTAGCGCAGGGTGTTGTCCAGCCCTACCGTGTCCTGCCGGTAGTCNTCCTCCATGAACTCGAAGCCATAGAAGTCGATCACGGTGCCCTCCGAGGCCTCCACGTCCAGGAACAGGTAGCCGGATACCTCCTGCCCGAAGTCGAGCACTAGCTCGGTATCCCCCGCCCGCAGGATGGGCGCCACGCCCGGGTCCTGGCTGGGGACCACCATGGCCTCCACGTCCTTCCCCGTGCTCAGCCTCTCCCTCCGCCTTGGCCANGTGCACAGCGTGAAGACGTCCGCCGGGCTGACCAGCTCGGGTGGCACGGGACGCAGGAGGTGCGCCCAGGCGTGCAGGTCTGCCGCCGAGGCGCAGCTGCTTATCCGTTGGACGGCAGCCTCGTCGTACTCCAGGGGCCGGCTGAAGTCGAAGTTGCGCACCACCCGTGAGCCCAGCGGACCGATCGCGACGAACGGCGACTCCCCGCCCAGCGGGGGCACAAGCTCCAGCCCCAGGTCGGAGTCCAGCGCCAGGCGCAGGGGATCGGCGTGGTCGCTGCCGCACACGTACACCAGCAGGAGGTTGTCCCCCGCCGAGAGCTCGACCTCGAGCTCTCGGCCCGTGGGGGTGCGCGTCATCCGGTCCGCCCCGTACACCTGCCCGTTGATGCTGGCGGCGATGCCGTCGCCCACCCAGGGCTTGGAGAGCAGGAGCCTGGCGGTGCCCTCGCCATCGGCCCTCAGGATCGTGGCCAGGAAGCCCGCGTACTGCACCTGCTCGGCGTGGTCGGCGCTATCGGGCATCATGATGGCGCGCATGTCCACGGCCACGGCTATCTGCGGCGGGACTACCGAGTGTAGGGAGACGACCCTCGTGGGGTGCAGCACCTCCTCCGTCAGGCACGGGATATCCCTGGGCACGAGCCGCTCCCAGGGCGGGGTGCCCACGGGCCCCACGATCTTGGCGTCCTCCCAACCGGAGTCGTCGTACGCCGGATCCGTCCACTCGCCGGGCCAGGCACGGGCGTCGAGCTGCTCGACGAACCCCTGCTGCGGGGATATGCGCGTGGTGCGCCGGCTGTACCCCAGGTGCCGGTGCGCCTTCCAGGAGCCGTCCGTTCCCAGGGTCGTGCGACCGTCGTCGGTGGAGAGCTCGAGCTGCGCCAGCAGCCCCCCTCTGCCCCGGACGTACGAGAAGGTCGAGGCGCCGAAGTGCGTCACCAGTACCGCCAGGCAGTTGCGGCCGGGGCGCAGCAGGTGGCGCAGGTCGTAGGTGTCGTAGGCCTGCTCGAAAGGCCAGGACCTCACCGGTCCCCGGCCGACCAGTTGGCCGTTGACGTACAGGACGTACCTCGAGTCCGCGGTTATGGAGAGCCTGGCCTCCTCAACCCGCGAGGCATGTCGGTCGAGCTCGAAGCTCTTGCGAAAGCACACCCAGGCATTGCGAGGGCTGGGTTCCCCCTCGAGCCATATCCAGCTAGATTGCCACTGCATACCCTACCCCTTGATGCCCGTAAGCGTGATGCCCTGGATGAACGTCTTCTGGGTGAAGAAGAACAGCACCACCACGGGCAGGAGCATGACCGTGCTGGCCGCCATCAGCGCTCCGAAGTTGGTGGTGTACTGGCCCTGGAAGAACGACAGCCCCAGGGATACCGTGTACTTGTTGGGGTCGTTCAGGTAGATCAACGGTCCCAGGAAATCGCCCCAGGCGCCCAGGAACTGGAAGAGGGCCACCGTGGCCAGGGCGGGCACCGACAGCGGCAGGATGATGCGCGCGAATATCAGGAGCTCGTTGGCGCCATCCACCTTGGCCGCCTCCGATAGCTCCCTGGGTATGGTCATGAAGAACTGCCTGAGCAGGAAGATATAGAATGGGCTCCCGAAGAACGCGGGCACGATCAGCGGGAGAAACGTGTTGGTCCATCCCATGCTCCTGAACAGGGTGAAGAGCGGGATCATGGTCACGTAGAAGGGGATCATAGTCGTTGCCAGGATGATGATCAGCAGCGGCGTGCGTAGCGGCCAGTCTATCCTTGCCAGGCCGTACGCCACCATGGCGCTGGACAGGACCACGCCAACGACCGAGAAGCCGCAGATGATCAGGGTGTTCACGATGTACCTGGCGAACGGCACGACCCTGAGCCCGTACAGGTAGTGCTCCAGGGTGATCGGGTCGGGTATCCAGACCGGGGGGAAGGCGTTGAGCTGCTGGTTGGTCTTGAAGGACCCGGTGACCATCCAGAAGAACGGGATGGAGAACACCACGCTCAGGAATATGAGCACGATATGGGCGATCAGGCTCTGCAGGAGGCTTCTGGTGCTGCGCCTCCTCTGCCTTGTGATGGCTGGTATCCTGGTCGCACCGACCTCCTGCATGTAGGTTTGTTCGCTGCTCGTGCTGGGTACGGTCATGCTAAGCACCTCCGTAGTATATGCGCCTGGAGAGGGTTCTAAAGGTCAGCAGGGTTATCACCAGTATGATCAGGAACAGGATCCAGGCCATGGCGCTGGCGTAGCCCATCTTGAAGTAGCGGAAGGCGTTCTGGTACAGGTACAGGGCCGCGATCAGCGTGGACCTGGCGGGGCCGCCGTTGCCCCCGGTAAGCACGTACGCTGGGGTGAAGTACTGGAAGCCGGCTATCAACCCCGTGACCAGCGCGTAGAAGAGGTGAGGGCTGAGGAAAGGCAGCGTGACGTTCCAGAAGCTGGCCCACCACCCTGCGCCGTCCACCTTGGCGGCGTCGTAGATCTCCTGGGGCACGTCCTGGAGCCCTGCCAGCAGGATGATCATCAGGTTGCCCGCGCCCCACACGCTCATGATGATCAGGGCGGGCTTGGCCCAGGTGGGGCTGGCGAGCCAGCCCGGCCCGTTGATCCCGAAGATCCTGAGTATGTTGTTCAGTATGCCGTACTGCGGGTTGAACACGTAGGCCCATACCACCGCGGAGGCCACCGCCGGCACTATGCTGGGCAGGTAGAAGAGCGTGCGGTAGATGGCCATCCCCCTGACCTTCATGTTGAGCAGGAGGGCGAGCACCAGCGCCGTGATGATACCCAGGGGTATGGAGCCGACCAAGATGTACACCGTGTTGTACAGCGAGACCCACCAGTTATCATCCGACATNAGGTCCCTGTAGTTCTGCAGCCCTATCCACTTGGCGCCCCCGAAGAGGGAGTACGAAGTGAAGCTGTAGTAAAAGGACGCCAGCAGCGGGTAAGCTGTGAACCAGAGCAGGCCGATTATGGCTGGCGAGGTGAAGAACAAGCCCCAGAGGAAGTCCCTGCGCGCCCTAGCGTTCGCCCGTCTGCCTCTCATGGATATAGCGGCCATATCTTACTCCTTCCTGTAGACGTGGGGAGGGGGATACCCCCTCCCCAGGCTTGATTACGCGTTCTGCTTCATGAAGCGCTGCATCTCTTTCATGGTGTTTTCCTTGGCGGTGCGCATCGCGGCCAGAGGCGTCTTCTTGCCGTTGATCGCCTCTCCCACCTGCTCGCCTATCTGCCCGAAGTAGTAGGCTCCTACCGGGATGGCCGGGCGCGAGTGCTTGGCAGATATCAGCACGTTGTAGTAGGGGCCCATGATCGGGTCGTTCTTGATCTCCTCGAGCACCGGAGCCTTCTTCCAGGCGGGCGGGAACCCCACCGTCTCCCACTGGGCCTTGGTGCCCTCTGGCGTCGCGGAGACCCACTTGATGAACTCCCAGGCAGCATCGGGGTTCTTGGCACCCTTGGGTATGAAGAGCCCCCAACCGCCGAACCACGCCCCAGCACCGGGTTGCTTGGCCCCAGGGGGTTCGTACGGGAGCAGCCCGTGACCGATCTTCATGTCGGGCTTGGCGTTCCTGATGTCTCGGTAGTTCGGGACTACGAGCGGGTACATGCCTATGTTGCCCGACCCGAAGGGATGCAGCTGCAGGTTGGGAGGCGTCACGGACAGCTTGTCCGGGCCGCCCACCGACTTGGCGTACCTCACCATCCACTCCAGGGCCTTGACCACATAATCGTTGTCCGGGGTAACCTCCTGTTTGTCGGGGTCCCAGAACTCACCGCCGAAGGACCATCCCCAGGTGAACAGGGAGTTCTCCGGCCCGTACACGTCCCAGGGGATCATCCCTATGCGCACGACCTTGCCGTTCCGGATGGTGTTGATCTTCTTGGAGTACTCATCCACCTCGTCGATGGTCTGCGGCCCCTTTTCGGGATCGAGCCCCACCTCCTCGAACAGGTTCTGGTTCCAGAAGAACGGGAAGTTGGGGTCCGCATCCCACTGCACCTGGTAGAACTTGCCCTCCCACTGCATGTCGTTCCAGGCAGGTGGGAACCAGTCGTCCTCGGTCCATCCCTCCTGCTTGACGTATTCCGTGAGGTCCGTCATCACGCCCAGCAGAGCCCACTGGGGGGTGCTGAAGGGGGTCAGGTGAGCCAGATCTGGGGCGGCACCGCCCGCGATCGACGTCAGCAGCTTGGGGTTGTCCTGGTGCCCCGGTGAGTAGGTGATCTTGATACCTACGTCCGACTGCACCTGCTCGTAGCGCTCAGCCAGCTTGATCCATCCCTGATGCTCGTTGCCGGCGAACACGCTGTACAGCTCGAGCACGATCTTGCGTCCCTTGGGAGCCTCGCGTACCGCCGGGGTGGCGTTTGCAGCCGGGGGCGGAGCTTGGCTTGCTGCCGGGGTAGTCGCCGGCGTCTTGTTCGCGGAGCCTGGAGACCCAGTGGTAACACCACAGGCTGCGAGGGTGGCCCCGGCCGCGCCCAATGCTATCGCTTTCAACGCCTGCCTTCTGGAGAGCTTCTTCCTGCCGTAAGGGTATCTATCTGGGTATCTGGACATTACGTGCCTCCATAAGTTAATGAATGTAGCCGATGTAGTGATTGCTCTTGCCTGCAAAACCCAAAACCGTTTTACGCCACACGATCACCTCCCTGAGATCGGATGCTGCAAAGTCGTCCTAGGGATGCTATATGGCAGGGTCAGGCCTCTGACTCTTGTCCGCTCTCATCTCTTCAATCTCCTCCTGCGCCGTGCTACCATAGGACCAGAGAGCTCTGATACTCTCCGTACATGTGCGTTATAATACAAACAACGTTTTATGCTGTCAATATCTAACATGTAAATGCACAGAATTTAACGAACTAAATTTTCGTTAGGGGTGGTGAGGCGTGGCTACGAACGGTAAATCCGGCGAGAGAAGTCTGGTACCCGAGGAGAGGCGCAGGCGGATACTGGAGCGACTTAGAAAGGAGGGCGGAGTCAGCGTCTCGGCTCTGGAGCAGGAGCTGGGCGTGTCCTCGATGACCATCAGGCGCGACCTGGAGGTGCTGGAGCAGCAGGGCAAGGCCAGGAGGACCCACGGGGGAGCTATCTTGCCCGAGCTTGCGGGCCACGAGGACTCCTTCCAGCAGAGGGTGGAGACCAACGTCGAGCAGAAGAAGCGTCTCGGCGAGGCGGCCGCGGCCAAGATATCCGCCGGGGAGAGCGTGTTTCTGGACGCCTCCAGCACCTCCTACTACGCCGCCAGGAGCATCCTCGATGCCGGCAAGAAGGTGACGGTGATCGCCAGCCTCGTGCCCATCATGGACCTGCTCTCCTCCCAGCCCCTCTCGGGGGTGGATCTCATCGGGCTGGGGGGCAGCCTGCGCAAGCTCACCAGGTCCTTCGTCGGCCCTCAGACCACGCGCGCCATCAGCGCCTACTTCACGGATAAGGTGTTCCTCAGCGTGCGAGGGGTCACCCAGGACGGCCACCTGACGGATCCTGACCCCCTGGAGGCGGAGGTCAAGCGCGCGATGATCGCCCACGCCAGGGAGGCCATCTTGCTCGTGGACGGCTCGAAGTTCGGCGCGCAGGCGCTCTGCGTGGTGGCCCATGTCTCCAACCTATCCCTGGTCATCACCACCAGCGACGCTCCGGAAGAGGCGATCAGGAGCATAACGCAGATGGGAGTGCCGGTGGAGATCGTGTGATCCCCGGCTTCCCGCCCCGTTCCCACCGAGGTCTCCCGGATCTAACCTGCGATGGGACTCTCTTCTGCCCTCACATCTTGTGCGTCTCATGCTCGCCGTCTATGCATCAGTTTGGCAGCCAGCCTCCAAGCGGTTATACTAAGCTAAGTAATTCGATAATCGAGTGAACGCGATCTATCAAGCTGGAGGCGGTAGGTGTTAGACGACGGCAGCACGGCTGCGCGCAAGGACAGGCAGCTGCAGGCCGTGCTTGACTCAGCGGGAGACGATGGGAGGCTGGAGGGGGGCTTCGACGCCCTGAGGCTGCCCCACAGGGCTCTCCCCGAGATCTCCCTCAGCGAGGTCTCGACCCGCACGGTGTTCCTGGGCAGGGAGCTGGGGGCGCCCTTGCTCATCTCCTGCACTACCGGAGGCACCCCCAGGACCTACGAGATCATAGCCCGCCTGGCGAGGGCCGCGCAAGCGAGGCGATTGGCCTTTGGGCTGGGCTCCCAGCGAGTCATGTTGGAGTTCCCGGAAGCTGCGCGCTTCTTCCAGGTCAGGGCCCTGGCTCCGGACGTGCCGATCCTCTCGAACCTGGGCGCCGTGCAGCTGAACTACGGCGTGACCGTGGACGATTGCCGGAGGCTGGTCGAGCTCTCGGAGTCTGATGCGCTCGTGCTGCACCTCAATCCCCTGCAAGAGGCGTTGCAGGAGGGGGGCAACACGAACTTCTCGGGACTGCTCGGAAAGATAGAGGCGCTGTGCAGGCAGCTGCCGGTGCCGGTCATAGCCAAGGAGATAGGCTACGGTATCTCCGGCGAGGTGGCGAGGCAGCTGGTGGATGCCGGCGTGTGGGGCATAGATGTGGCGGGCGCGGGAGGGACCTCCTGGAGCCAGATAGAGTCTAAGCTGGCGTCCTCCCCGCGAGGGCGGATGGTCGGCCGCGCCTTCGCCGCCTGGGGGATACCCACGTCTTGGGCAGTGGTCAGCGTCAGGCGGGCGCTGCCGCAGGTACCGCTGATAGCCAGCGGCGGCCTGAGGGACGGGGTGGATGTGGCCAAGGCGATCGCCCTGGGCGCCGATATGGCCGGCATCGCGGGGCCGCTCGTCAAGGCAGCTGCTGCCTCGGAGGAGGCGCTGATGGAGTACGTCGACGCCCTCGTCCAGCAGCTGCGAGTGGCCATGTTCTGCACCGGCGCCGCCGACGTGCCCTCCCTGCGGCAGGTCGAGGTGATCTGGGAGGGGCAAGCGAGTACCTACTGAGGAGGTGTGGCTTGGCAGGTAGAGTGGTGGTCATAGGAGGTGGCATCGGAGGGCTGGGCACGGCCTGCCTGCTTGGCAGGAGCGGCTACGAGGTGACCCTGCTGGAGAAGAACGAGCGGGTGGGCGGACGCGCCAACCTCCTGGAGGATGCGGGATTCCGATGGGATATGGGACCTTCCTGGTACCTCATGCCCGATGTGTTCGAGGCCTTCTTCGACCTGCTGGGGGAGAAGGTCGGAGACCACCTCCGGCTGCGGAGGTTGTCCCCCAGCTACAGGATATTCTTCGAGGACGGCGACGTGGTGGACATGACCGGTGATCTCGAGGCGGATGCGGAGACCTTCGAGCGCTATGAGCCCGGGGCAGGTGCCAGGCTGAGGGAGTACCTCAGGCTCAGCGAGTACCAGTACCAGGTGGCTATGAGCCAGTTCGTACCCCGGAACTACGACTCGATCTTTGAGTTCTTCAATCCTATGCTGCTCCTCAAGGGCTCGAGCCTGCACGTCTTCGAGAGGATGGAGGACTACGTCTCCCGGTACTTCAGCCATCCCAAGCTTAGGCAGATCATCCAGTACACGCTGGTCTTCCTGGGGAGCTCGCCGTACACCACCCCTGCGCTCTACAACATCATGAGCCATGTGGACTTCAACCTGGGGGTGTGGTACCCCGAGGGCGGCATCTACGAGATCGTGCGCGTGCTCGAGCGCCTGGCCCGGGAATCTGGAGTGGAGATAGTCACAAGCTGCCCGGCCGAGGCCATAGTCGTGGAGGGTGGCAGGGTGAGCGGGGTGTCGACGCCCAGGGGGGTCTACCGTGCCGACGCGGTGGTCTCCAACGCCGACGTCTACCACACCGAGACCCGCCTGCTGCCTCCCAGGTACAGGAGCTACAGCGAGCGGTACTGGAGGCGGCGCACGCTCGCGCCCTCAGCCTTCATCATCTACCTCGGCGTGAGGGGAGAGCTGCCCCAGCTCCTGCACCACAACCTCTACTTCTGCGAGGACTGGCGCACGAACTTCGCCCAGATATTTGACAGGCCCGAGTACCCACGCAACCCNTCGGTGTACGTGTGCTGCCCGAGCCGGACCGATCCCAGCGTGNCCCCGGCCGGCCACGAGAACCTCTTCGTGCTGGTNCCCATCGCCCCGGGGCTGCCGGACAACGACGAGATCAGGAGGAGCTACGCAGCCCGCGTGCTCGGCCTGCTGTCCGAGAAGCTCGATATCCCGGACCTGCGGGAGAGGGTGGTGGTGCAGCATACCTTCTCCCGTCGGGACTTCGAGGAGCGCTACAACAGCTATCGCGGGTCGGCGCTGGGGCTGGCACACACCCTGTCGCAGTCGGCGGTGTTCCGCCCAAGCAACAGGAGCCGGAAGGTGCGGGGGCTCTTCTACGTGGGAGCCAACACCAACCCTGGGATAGGTATGCCGATGTGCCTGATATCGGCCGAGCTCGCTTGGAGGCGTGTGGTGTATGGTAAGTGANCTGGAGATATGCCGACGTATATTTCGCAAGTACTCGTGGACCTACTACTACTCCACCCAGATGCTCCCACCCGACGTCCGCAAGCGGGTGTGGGTGCTCTACGCCTTCTTCAGGCTCGCGGACGAGCACGTGGATAACCCCGTGCTGGAGCCCGTTCCGAGCAGCTGCGCGCCTTCAGGGACGATGTGGACTTTGCCTGGAGCCGGGGCACCTCCCGTGAGCCGGTCCTGAGATGCTTCGTGCGGGTGGCCCGACAGCACGGCATCGAGCGTCCCTGGGTGGAGGCTTTCCTGGATTCCATGGAGATGGACCTCACGGTCTCCTGCTACCCCAGATACTCGGACCTGGAGCGCTACGTCTACGGCTCCGCCGAGGTCGTGGGGCTGATGATGGCCAGGGTGATGCGGGCGCCCGATGCGGGGCTGGGCCACGCCCGCCTGCTGGGCCACGCCATGCAGACCACCAACTTCTTGCGGGACGTCGCCGAGGACCACGCGCGCGGCAGGATATACATCCCGCTGGAGGATCTGCACAGGTTCGGTATAGACCCCAGCTCCTGGGGGCCGGGGGTACCAGAGGGGCGCTTCCGGGCGCTCATGGCTCACCAGATAAGGCGGAACATGCGCCAGTACATGGAGGCCCATCAGGGCCTTCGATACGTGCCTCCCGCCTGCAGGTTCGGCGTGGCCCTGGCGTCGTTCAGCTACCAGAGCGTGCTGTACCGCATCTCCAGGGACCCGGTGAGCGTGTGGCACAACAGGGTCAAGAACGCCCGTGGGGACTACCCGCCCGTGCTGTGGAGGGCCGCGTATGCTGCCTTCATGGCGTGACCTTAGGTGGCTGCTGAAGGTCTCTCGCCCCAAGTTCTGGTTGTACCTGCTGGGGACCTACGCCCTGGGCTGCATCCTCGGGGCGGACGTGCCAGGCGACCTATTGGGATGGCGGGTGCTGTGGTTCTTCGCCTGGTTCACGTTCCCGGCCAACCTGCTGCTGTACGGCGTGAACGATCTCTCGGACTACGATACCGACGTGCACAACCCCAAGAAGGGTGAATGGGAGGCGCTCGTGCGGCCCCAGGCGCGGCCCAGGCTGCTGGTGGCGGTGATCGTGGCGGTCGTGCTGGCTCTACCGCCGCTGTGGGGCGCAGCTGCGCACACCCTGCTGGCCTGGCTGCTGTTCGTGGTGCTCTCCGTGATCTACAGCGCGCCGCCGATCAGGCTCAAGTCCCGGCCCGTGATAGACTCGCTGAGCAACGTGCTGTACGTCACCCCCATGTTCCTGGGGTGGTCCCTCTTCTCCAGCTCACTCCCCGCCTGGAACCTGGCCCTGGCGGGCGCCTGCTGGTGCGCGGCCATGCACGCCTACTCCGCCATCCCGGACATACTGCCCGACACGCGGGCTGGGGTGAGGACCGTCGCCACCCTGCTGGGAGAGCTGGGCACGCTCCGGTACTGCCTGCTGATGTACCTGGCGGCGGCCGTGCTCGTGATGCCGAGCGACCTGTTCTCGGGCCTGGTGCTGATGGCGTACCCCGCCATCATGCTGGCCCAGATGCGCCTCGCACCCCACGGCGTGGGACGCTGGTATCCCTATTTCCCCCTGATCAACGGGTTCGCAGGGATGGTCCTTACCCTGAGGTTCCTGCTACCGCTGTCGATGCATTCGCCCCTGTGACCTCATGAAGTCCTCCAGCAGGTCGGCGGTGGCGGCCGTGCCCACCTCCGTCCTGGCTCGCCCGGCTACCTCTCTGGCCCGCCTGGCGATGGTCCCGTCCATGACCCTGCCCAGGGCGCGCAGGAGTGCTGCCTGGGAGTAGGGCCGCAGCAGGAGGACCTCCGCGACGCCCGCCTCCTGGGCGCGCGCAGCGTTGAAGAAGTGGTCCGCGCCCCACGGGAGGATCAGCTGCGGGACGCCCGCGAGCATGGCCTCCTGCACCGTCCCGACGCCGCCGTGGTGGATCACCGCCGCACAGCGAGGCATCACCTCTTGGAAGGGCACGAAGGGCACCGCCATGGACCTCTTGCCCACGCGCCCCTCCCGCGGCCCCACCAGGAGCGCCCTGGCCCCCAGAGCCTCCACCGCCCCCAGGCAGGCACTGTAGAGACGGTGGGAGTGTCCGTCCTCCCCGTGCGCCATCGAGCCCGCGGTCACCAGGACCAGCCTTCCACGGGCCTCCAGGAACCGCCGGAGCTCGGGGCTCGGGCGCCAAGCTCGATAGCCCCTGTAGGGGCAGTAGCCGGTCTGGCGCACCTGAGGGGGCCACCTTGATGACCCAGGCGTGAAGCTGGGCAGCGCGGTGAGGATCGCCAGCTCGGGGGAGAGGTTGCCGGCCAGCATCCAGTTCGACCCGGTCGGCAGCCCCAGCGCCCGCCTGTGCTCGTTGACCAGAGGGTCCACGCACCGGCGCATCCACCACCGCCCAAGCTGCCAGCCGGCATCGCCCAGCGCCCGCCGCAGCGGGTGGGGGCAGGACGGCGGCAGGGGGTAGGGTGGCAGCTCGGAGGGCAGGATGGCGGGGGCTATGAACACGGTAGCCCAGGGTATCCGCACCATCTCCGCGGCGGATGAAGCTGCCAGCTGCGTTGCCGAGGACACCAGCAGATCGTGCTCGAGGCAGAGGCGAGCCAGGCGCCTGGCCCTCTCGGCGAGCCACGGGGACTCGGCCGCTACCACGCTGCGCGTGCTCGCGAAGGGGGCGACCCTGCCCAGCGGGGAGGTGGCGCCGCGCAGCGCCGAAGCCTCCGCAGCCGGATCCCCGGGCAGCACGTGGACGGGGAAGCCTTCTTCCTCACCCCGGCCAGCCAGCGACGGTGGCAGCGCCAGGGCCACCTGGTGTCCCCTGCGCGCCAGCTCCTGGCCCACGGCCAGCTGTTGGCTCAGGTCTCCAAAGGACCCGGAGGTGGTGATCAGTACCTTGGCCACGTGCGCGCTCCTCTCGGTGTGTCGGTCATTATAATAGTAGCTGATGGTATCGGTTGTGGAGGTGAGTCATGGTCAGCAGCGTTGTGCGTGACAGGATGAGGCAGATGCTGGAGGACCGGCTGGCGGATGAGGTCAAGCTCGTGCTCTTCTCTCAGAAGGAGCTACCTATATATATACCCGGCAGGGAGTGCCCGCAATGCCCCACCGCCAGGAAGGTCCTCGAAGAGCTTGTGGGTCTCTCCCCCAAGCTGCAGCTCGAGTTCCACGACGCCTACTCCGAGGTCGACCTCGCGCGCGAGCGGGGGGTGGAGCGCATCCCCACGATAGAGATCCAGGGCAGGAACAAGGGCAAGATGAGGTTGCTTGGGGCCCCCGCCGGTCATGAGCTGTCCGCCCTGTTGGATGCTATCGCGGACGCCTCCAGCGGGTCCACGGGGATCCATGAGGATACCAGGCGATGGCTGGGCGAGCTGAGCTCCCCGCTGCACATCCGAGTGTTCAGCACCCCGACGTGCCCGTACTGCCCCCAGATGGCGCGCCTGGCCTGGCAGCTTGCTGTCGAGAGCCCACAGGTGACCGCCGAGGTGGTGGATGCTACGGCTTTCACGGACTTAGCCCAGCGCTATATGGTGTACGGTGTGCCCAAGACAATCGTCAATGACCGACTCAGCCTCGAGGGTGCCGTGGCGGAGGCTGAGCTGATCGCGCAGCTGCGCACCCTGCTCGCGCCCCCACCGGAGGGTCACAGGGGAATATCAGAGTCGGAGTGATACCTCCCCTCAGTCTTTGTGGGCTAACATCGCCAGGGCTGCGTCCTCGTCCGTCACGAGGATGTTGATCAGCCCCGCCCTCGCGGCCCCGATGTTGGCCAGCGCCTTGTGCTCTCCCCAACTCACCCCCACTTTGTTGGGCACGGCCCTTAGGACATCGCTCGATACGGCTAATATCCTGTCGTGAATCTCCAGCGGGGCTATCGAGCCGTCGAGCATGAAGAAGGTGCCGCAGATGTCACCCACCGCTCCTTGGCCCGCTATGTACTCCAGATCGGCATCGTTGAGGTACCCCGCCCTGTAGAGCCCCGACCTCTGGCTTACCAAACCGACGGAAACGAGGGTGATGTCTGACCGCCGGGCGACCTCGAGCGTCCGCCGGATGTGCTGGTCGCGCAGCAGTCCCTGTCTGACCGAGCTGTCCGTGACTATCATCGGCGCGTGCAGGTAGTACACGGTGGCCCCTAGCATGTTACCCAGCTGTGAGGCTATCTGAGCTCCATCTATGTCTGGAGTCACACCTCCTATGCTGCCCATAAGCTGAGCCACCTTGACATCCTTCTTTGGCGTCAGGTACCCGCTGCTCACTGTCTCATAGACGGCGCTGCCCCAGCCCAGGCCGATCGTACTTCCCTGTCTGATGATCTGCTGCAGGTACCTGGCAGCCAGTGCCCCCACCTTCTTGCCTGTATCTAGGCCAAACATGCTGTTGGTCTGGCGAGCTAGCACCACGCAGTCCTTGAGGTTGAATCTTGCCTTCAGCTCGCCCTCCAGGCGGCTATCTCTTTGCAGGGGATGGTTGATGCGCACCTCTACCAAGCCAGACTCCCTGGCGCTCTTCAGCATCCTGGACACGTGGGATCTAGACAGACCAACACGGCGAGCTATCTCATCCTGAGTCAGCCCGTCCATGTAGTACAGCTGGGCGATCTCGGCCAGCATCAAGGTGTTTTCTAGAGACTCCCTCGTTCTAGGCGACATCCAACCTCCATCCTTATGGGAAAATTATAGATATAGTTGAGCAAGTGTGCAATAAAACTCCCCTCAGCAATTTATTAAAGGCATCTTAAATGCACATTTGTGCATGTTTAGCAATAATGTGCCCAGAAGATATTGAACCTGGCAGGGAGAGGTGATATCTTAATCGGCACCAGTTCAGGTGCAAGGAGGTTTCGGCAATGAACTCGAGTCCAAGTAAATTCAAATCCTATCTGTTACCATTGCTCGTCCTCGTGCTGCTACTGAGTGCGTGTGGGGGGCAAGCGGGACAGACCCCGACGGTTGGGCAGACTACGTCTCCGTCCCCGTCACCATCGGTCGCTAGTCCGTCTCCTTCGGCCGCACCTTCAGCATCGCCCAGTGCGTCTCCTTCTCCAGCGCAGGTGCAGGAGACCCCTCAAGCTACTCAGGGTGCCGCCAGCGGGCAGTGGTGGCGTGACGCGGCGCAGAAGGCTGGATGCGTCGACCAGACGATCCGTGGGGTGACGGAGAGCACGCCGCCATCCAAGTATGCTGCCGATGTGCTTGCCAAGCAGTTCGAGCAGGCTACTGGCATCAAGGTCGAGCTTGAGACCACATCTTGGGACCAGATGTACGACAAGGCCATCAAGGACATGGAGGCCAAGACAGGCATCTACGACTTCGTCTACACTGAGCAGGATATAGTCTACGGCTACATGGCCCGCAACTTCTTGGTCGATCTTACCAAGATGATGGAGGATAATCCTGATCTAAAGGCTCCCACCTTCGACATTAACAAGTTCACCTCGTTCATAGACTACTTCAAGGACCCCAAGACTGGGCATCTGTATGGTGTGCCGATGGAGTCCTTCATCAAGACCTATGTATATAGAAAGGACCTCTTCGATAACCCGGAGATAAGAGCTGCCTTCAAGAAGCAGTATGGGCGCGACCTCGAGCCCGCCAAGAACTTTGAAGAGTACAGGCAGATCGCCGAGTTCTTCACCAAGTGGGGCAAGGACCACAACATGCAGCTCTGGGGCACCACGGTGCAGGCAGCATCTGGGCATCCAGCCTCCTTCTACGAGCTCGTCGAAACAATATTCCCCAGCTGGGGTATATACAACTGGGGTATCAACACCAAGACCTATAAGGCCACCGTCGAGCACGGTGGGCAGATGAACAGCCCTAAGGCCAAGCAAGCTCTGAAGTTCTGGCTGGACATGCTCAAGTACGCTCCCCCCGAGTCCACCAACAGCACTTGGGATGAGGTAGCTGCCACCTTTGCTGCTGGTAGAGCCGCTCAGGGCTGGATCTATGGAGAGAATGTGGCTTGGATTGCCACGGATCCTTCCAGATCGAAGGTGGTAGGCAAGGTTGGGGTGGCGCTGCCTCCGACGGCCCCTGGGGTGATGCAGGACGCCAAGTCCGGCAAGGGCTACATCGGCTACTACGACGGTGGTGCCTTCGCCATTCCCTACTCCTCTAAGAAGCAGAAGTGTGCGCTGCTGTGGCTGGAGTATATAGGGCAACCCTCTGTACAGCCCGAGTGGGCAGCCAAGACAGCCCGTATCACCCTCACCGAGACCTTCGACGACCCATTGGTCAAGGAGGTCGACCAGAAGACCGGCGGCTACTTCACCCTAATGCGCAAGTACGGTGATCTGTTCGCTGGTGCGCCTCCGTTCCCGTTCCACGCACAGGTCAGGGAGGTGGTGGCCCCGTTCATCTACAAGGCCATCTCTGGGCAGATGAGTCCTGACCAGGCCTTGGACGAGGCCGCCAAGGCTGCTGAGGAAGAGATGCAGAGACTAGGCTATGGGAAGTAGGTGGTGTAGACATGTGGTCTGCAAGAACCGGGTGGGCGCTGCTTGCGCCCACCCTCATAGTACTGGCTGTAACGGGTTTGGCTCCCTTCTTCTACGTGCTGTACGTGAGCTTCTTCAACTGGAACGTGTTCTCCGCCCAGGCAGGGCTGTCCTTCGCGGGGCTGGAGAACTACCGCAGGCTGGTGTTCGATCAGGCGTTCTTGTCCTCTCTGTGGATCACCATTAAGTTCACCTTCTGGGCGGTGCTCAGCGAGATAGTGTTGGGATTCCTGCTGGCTCAGCTTCTGACCAGGGACTTCCCCGGTAAGGCGTTCTTCAGGACCATCCACGCGTTGCCGCTCATGGTCGCACCGATCGCTGTGGGTGCTACCTGGCGGCTGATGATGATCCCGGGCTTCGGGCCCGTGCCGTACTACCTTCAGCAGTGGTTCGGCATAGAATACAACATAGGCAGATACAGCGGCCAGGCCTTCTGGACCACAGTACTGATGGACGTATGGCACTGGACGCCGCTCGTGACCCTCACCCTGCTGGCCGGGCTGATATCCCTGCCCAGGGAGCCTTTCGAGAGCGCTCAGGTGGATGGTGCCAACGCCTTACAGACCTTTCGCTACCTCACTCTTCCCATGATCACCCCAGTGATGCTCACTACCCTGTTCATACGCATTATGGACGCACTGCGCATCGTCGATGAGGTCTGGATGCTAACTGGTGGCGGCCCCGGGGCCGCCACGAGGTACACAGGTATACACCTGTGGCGCGAGGTGTTCCCCAAGACGGACTACGGCTACGGCTCCGCTATGTCCATGTTGTTGCTGTACTTCACGATAGTGTTGAGCTGGCTACTGTTTGTTGCGATCACGAGCAGAGGGAGTAGGGTGACATGAGCAAGGAGAGGTATGGCAGAAAGCTGAGAGGTAACATCCTGGTCTATCTGGTGTGGGTGCTGTCCACGTTGCTCACGCTGTTGCCGATCTACTGGTTGTTTCTGGTGTCCATCCGCAGCAGGGTGCAGCTGTTCGGTACCCCTTCGCTGATGATTCATGGCGTGTACACTGACAACTACGCGAGCTTCTTTGGTGATGCCACATTCCGGAGGTACCTGCTCAACTCAATCATAGTATCTACTTCTAATGCCATCCTCGTGGCCATCCTGGCGGTGATGGCCACCTATGCGCTGTCCCGCTGGCGGCTGCAGGGGGAGCAGAACATCTTCTTCTGGACGATCACCAACAGGATGGCCCCCCCGGCGGCATTTCTGCTGCCGCTCTTCCTGCTGTTCACCAGGGTGTTCAAGTTCGGGGGCTGGGATCTGTTCGATACCCGCCTGGGGCTCATCCTCTTCTATACGGTGTTCAACCTCCCGTTCGCCATCTGGCTCCTCAAGGGCATAATCGACAGCATCCCCATCGAGCTCGATGAGGCGGCCATGGCCGACGGTGCGGACGTGAAGACAGTGTTGCTGAGGATAATAGTGCCGCTTGCAGCACCAGGGATAGCCATCAGCGCCATCTTCAGCTGGGTGTTCTCCTGGAACGAGTATCTGCTGGCTGCCACCCTCACCAGCGTCAATGCCCGCACGATCACTACTGGTCTGGCAGAATTCGTGACCGTCACCGGCACGAACTGGGGCGAGATGGCGGCGGTATCCATGGTAGCTTTGCTGCCAGCTTTGATCTTCCTGGCGCTCGTACAGCGCTACATAGTGATGGGGCTGACTTTTGGAGCTGTAAAGGAGTAGGCTCATGACGAGTGCAAAGGGCTTTATCCCCCCGGAGGAGCACGAGGGACGCAAGGGCTTCCTGCCCATAGAGACCAACCTGTTCGACAGGGTGTTCATCAGTTTGGTGTTGTTGGTGGCTATACACCTCTTCTGGATGAGGTTCGTGGAGTCGGTGCTGCCCATCTGGATCGCTACGCTGATTTCGTTGATAATGGGGGCCGTGATAGTCACCAAAGGCTGAGACTGGAAGGAGGAGAGTATGTCTGACGATCTGCCCACGAGCATGAGGGCGGTGGTGTGCCATGGCCCCGAGGACTACAGGCTGGAGGAGCTGCCCGTGCCCCGGCCGGGCCCGAGCGAGGTGCTGGTGCGCGTGCCGGCGGTCGGGATCTGCGCCAGCGACCTGAAGTGCTACACGGGCGCGCCCATGTTCTGGGGTGATGAGCATCGCGTGGGCTACTGCCAGCCCCCGGTGGTGCCCGGGCACGAGTTTGTGGGCTACGTGGTGGCGCTGGGTGAGGGGGCCGGCGAGAAGTACGGCCTCCAGGTGGGGGACCTGGCGGTCTCCGAGCAGATAGTGCCGTGCTGGCGGTGCAGGTTCTGCAGGCGGGGCCAGTACTGGATGTGCCAGCAGCACGACGTGTACGGCTTCAGGCAGAGGACCTTCGGCGCCATGGCTGAGTACATGCTGTGGCCGGCCGATGCCATCAACCACAAGGTGCCGCCCGACGTCCCTCCCCATCACGCGGCCTTCATAGAGCCGCTGGCGTGCGCCATCCACGCCGTCGACAGGGGGGAGATAAAGTTCGAGGACGTAGTGGTGATCGCTGGCGCTGGGCCCCTGGGGCTCGGCATGGTCGCCGCGGCGCGGATGAGAAACCCTCGGCTGCTGGTAGTCGTCGATCTGGAGGATCGGCGCCTGGAGGTGGCCCGCAGGTGCGGGGCGGACCTCAACCTCAACCCCTCCAAGGTGGACGTGGTGGAGGAGGTGCTGGGGCTCACGGAGGGGTACGGCTGCGACGTGTACATAGAGGCCACGGGCCACCCGGCGGCGGTGGAGCAGGGCCTGCGGATGATCCGCAAGCTGGGCACCTTCGTGGAGTTCAGCGTGATGCGGGAGCCCGTCACCGTGGACTGGACGATCATCGGCGATACGAAGGAGCTGAACATCCACGGCGCCCACCTCGGCCCTTACTGCTACCCCACAGCGATCGACATGATCCGCAAGGGCAGGCTGCCGCTGGACGAGATCGTCACCCACAGGCTCCCCCTGGAAGAGTTCCACAGGGGGATAGAGATCATGATGTCGCGCGAGCACTCGATCAAGGTGGTGCTCGAGCCCAACGCTTGAAGTACAGGAGATGCTAGCTCAGAAAGGAGAGGCAAGCCAATGCGTAACGAAGCAGCAGTGCTCTACGGTCCGCACGACGTGCGCCTGGAGGAGCGGCCAGTGCCGGTGCCAGGGCCACGGGAGGTGCTGGTGGAGGTCAGGTCCGTGGGCGTGTGCGGCTCCGACGTACATTACTACGAGCATGGCAGGATAGGTAGCTTCGTCGTCGAGCAGCCCCTGGTGCTGGGGCATGAGTCCATGGGCGTGGTGGTTGGCCTGGGCAGCGAGGTCACGAAGCACCAGGTGGGCGAGAGGGTGGCGCTGGAGCCGGGCGTGCCGTGCGGCACCTGCCGGGAGTGCCGTGCCGGCAGGTACAACCTGTGCCCGTACGTCAAGTTCTTCGCGACCCCTCCGGTGGACGGGGCCTTCGCGAGGTACGTCACCATCCACGAGGACTTTGCCTACGCCCTGCCCGATGAGATCTCGGACGATGCCGGCGCGCTGGTGGAGCCGGTCTCGGTGGGGCTGTGGGCGTGCAGGAAGGCGCGGCTGCGAGGCGGGGAGCACGTGCTGGTGACCGGTGCCGGCCCGATCGGCCTGCTCGCCATGCAGGCGGCCTTCGCTCTGGGGGCTGCCAAGGTGACGGTGACCGACGTGGTCGACGAGCGCCTGCAGTTCGCCCGCAAGGTCGGGGCGACGGCCACGGTCAACGTCCGCAGCACGCCGCTCGTCGAGGCCGGGGTCGAGGCCGACGTCCTCATAGAGTGCTCCGGCAGCCCCACCGCGGTCGCCGATGGCCTGAGGTGCCTCCGTCCCGCGGGTACGGCTGTGTTGGTGGGCATGGGGCCCGGGGAGACGGTCGAGATACCTGTGGCGTACCTGCAGCAGCACGAGATCTGGCTCACCGGCACCTTCCGGTACGCCAACACCTATCCCGACGCCATCGAGCTGATCCGGGCAGGCAAGATACGCCCTGAGGAGATCATCACCGGGCATTACCCGCTCGCCGAGGCCGAGAGCGCGATGCAGGCGACCAGGCGGGACCCCTCCCAGGTCAAGGTCATGGTGCTGCCCCAGCTGGAGGCCTAGCGGATGCCCAGGTACAGGGTGCTGCTGCTCGAGCCGATCCACGAGAGCGGCATGCGCAAGCTGGCGGAGCACGTCGAGCTGGTGCTGGCCGATGGCCTGGACGAGGAGGCGCTGTGCCGGCAGGTGAGGGGCGTCCATGCCTTGGTGGTGAGGGCCGGCGGGAGGATCACGCGGAGGGTGCTGGAGGCGGCGGATAGCCTCCGGGTGATAGGCCGGCACGGCGTGGGCCTGGACAACATCGACCTGGAGGCGGCCCGCGAGCTGGGCGTGGCCGTGGTGTACACCCCTCTGGCCAACGCCGAGTCGGTCGCCGAGCACGCGGTGGGGATGATGCTGGCGCTCGCCAAGCGGCTGCGGGAGGGCGATGCGGCGCTGCGCAGGGGCGAGTGGGGCGCCCGCTACTCGCTCACGGGCAGGGAGCTGCTCGGCAAGGCCCTGGGCGTGGTGGGCATGGGCAGGATAGGTCGCCGCGTGGCCGAGATCTGCTCCCTGGCCTTCTCGATGGAGGTGCTGTTCCACGACGTCGTGGAGCCCCAGCTGCCGCCCGGCCTGCGGGCGATCAGGGTGGACCTGGAGGAGCTGCTGTCCAGGGCGGACTTCGTCAGCCTCCACGTGCCCTTGCTCCCGTCCACGTACCACATGCTGGGGGAGAGGGAGCTGAGGCTCATGCCCAGCACCTCGTGCCTGGTGAACACCTCCAGGGGTGGGGTGGTGGACCAGGACGCTCTGGCCAAGGCGTTGCGCGAGGGCTGGATCGCCGGGGCGGCGCTGGACGTGTTCGAGGCCGAGCCCCTGCCGCCGGATAGCCCCCTGCTGGAGCTGCCCAACGTGCTGGTCACCCCTCACATGGCCTCCCATACCGAGGAGTCCCTGCGGAGGATGAGCGAGGTCGTGGACGACGTCCTCGCCGTGCTGGAGGGGCGACAGCCCAGGTTCAGGGCGGTGTAGCGCTACCGGCAGCGCTCGCAGCGGCCGTAGATCGCGTAGTGCACCATCAGGGCGTCGAAGCTGTAGCGCTCCATGATCTGCCGGTGCACCTCGTCGAACGTGTCCTGAGGTATCTCCCACATCTCGCCGCATCCCAGACATATCAGGTGATGGTGGTCGGCGCGGTCTATGGGATGGTAGCTCCACGTGCCCTTGCCGAGGTCCGTCTGGGTGATGAGCCCGGCGTCCCTGAGCAGCTCGAGGGTCCTGTAGACCGTGGAGAAGCTGATGTGGGGGTACATCAGCTTGACCCGCTCGTAGAGCTCCTCGGCGGTCACGTGGTCGTCGGTGGACAGCAGGTACTCCAGGATCATGATGCGCTGCGGGGTTATCCTGCAGCCCTGCCGCTTGAGCACCTCCACGGCGCTCTCCATCGTCATCTTGGGAGCTTGGTCGGCCATGTATCACCTCCCTCTGGCCATACTGCATGTTTTTCTTATTGCACTTTACTGCAAATACATATATTTTTCAAGGGGGTTGGCCGAATCCTAATAGGAGTATGCTCGGGCCCCGATCTTTGCTATATATGCACGCATGTGCGTTGCTCTAAGGCTACGGGTATCGAGATCCAGCGCGGATTATGATATATTTGATGTGTTGACAAATCAACCGAGGTGGGCCCGATGAGCTTGGAAGACAGACCGCTGCCAGAGTACTACAAGATCAAGATGGCGCTGCTCAACGAGATACGGCAGGGCAGGTTCGTGCCCGGCCAGTCTTTCATCACCGAGAAGGAGGTGTGCAGGCGCTTCGGGGTCAGCCGCATCACCGCCGCCCGCGCCCTCAACGACCTGGTGCGCGAGGGCGTGCTGACCCGCAGGCGCGGGCTGGGAACGTTCGTCACGGGCACGATGGAGTCGCCGCCACAGGGGCACAGGGAGGGCAGGCTGATAGCCTGCATATTCGAGGTGCTGCACGGGCACCACCTAATCGAGATCCTCAGGGGCATAGAGGAGGTCTGCAGGGCGGAGGGCTTCCACACGCTCCTGTTCGACTCCATGCTCTCGGCCCAGACCGAGGTGCAGAACCTCAGGCGCGCCAGGCAGGCTGGGGCCGCGGGCGTGATCCTGTACCCGGTGGATGGTTCCCCCAACGCCGTGCATATAGAGGCGCTGCTGCAGGAGGGTATGCCCGTGGTGATGGTCGACCGCTACTATCCGAACGTGCCGACCGACAGGGTCCTGCCCGACAGCTGGTCGGCCGGGTACCTGCTGACCAAGGAGCTCATCGGGCGCGGGCACAAGCACATCGCCACCGTGTGGGGTGAGACCTCGTGCACGAGCGTGCAGGAGAACCTGGCGGGGCACCTGCAGGCGCTGCGGGAGCACGGGCTCGAGATCATCCCCGATCTGACCGCGCTGCGCCCCTACGACTCGCTGCCCGAGGACGGCAGGCTGGCGATCCTGCGTGGGTGGATGTCCGCCCCTTACAGGCCCACGGCCATGCTGGCGGCCAACAGCCACGTGCTGACCGTGGTCGCCAAGGACCTGGCCCGCATCGGGCTGGAGCCCGGACAGGTGGCCCTGGCCTCGGCCGCGGACGACAACCCCGAGGCCCTCTACACGCTCGGGGCGATGACCGCCGTGCTGCCCTCCAGGCACATGGGCGTGGAGGCCGCTCGCCTGCTCATGGAGCGGATAAAGCAAGGTGGGGAGAGGCCCTATAGGCACGTGGTGCTACCGGTCACGATCGTCCCCCACATCTCCACCGACCAGATCCAGGACCTCGCGGGCACCTCTCAGCAGGTCGTGCGGTCCCAGCTGCCTGGCTAGGGCTGCCCCCTCCGCCACAGCAAGTTCCCCCGCCTACGCTCCTACTCGTGGGGAGATGGCCTAGCTCGCATCGGATTTGTCCCCTCCAGCCGCAGCGGGTCTGCATCCCCCGAAGCAACCCCGGGGGGATGCAGACCTAGGGATCCCGGGATCCCCTCGGGGCTACCTCAGGATGACGAACGCGTCGATGTCCACCCTCGGCCTGCCGGAGGTGCCCAGCACCTTGACGGTGACCGTGTGGCTGCCGGAGCTGCTCCACGCCTTGGTGTACACCACCTTGCGCGCCTGAGTGCTTGAGGCGTACAGGTCTACGATCGCCGCCCTGACCCCGTCCACGCGTATCTCCGCCTTGCCCAGGCTCGCGGCCTTGGGCGTCACCAGGGAGACGCTGCGGCCCCGGAAGCGCAGGGTGGCCGTGGCTCCGGCCTGCGTGTGGTACTTGACGTAGCCTCCGTAGGCACCGGTCCTGGCGGTCCGCTTCCAGCCACTGGAGTAGCTGATGGCCGAGGAGTTCTCCTGCACGGCGGCTACCGTCGTTATGGGGCTGGAGGCGAATGCGCTCTGGTTGCCCGCGCGGTCGGTCGCCTGCACGCGGAACCTGTAGGTGCCCGGAGCCAGGTTCTTCGTGGTGCTGGTGTTCCCGCCCCTGTAGATGGTGCTCCAGGCGGACCATGTGCTCCCGTCGTAGGTCGACATCTGCACGAGGTAGCTCCCGATGCCGTTGGCGTCGGTGGCGGACCAGGCCACCCTCACCGGGATCTTGCTCGTGCCCAAGGTGGAGCCCGCCGGCAGGCTGACCGTGGGCGCCTTGGCCACCGGCCTGGTGGTGTCCAGCACTATGGTATCGGAGACGATCTCCGAGACGTTGTCCGCGGCATCCCGGAAGCTAGCGTACACGGTCTTGGGCCCATCGCCCGCAGGGAGGGTCCAGCTGACGGATTCGCTGTAGGGCTGCCACCCGGACGATCTCTCCCCCGCGTTCCAGATGGCCATCCAGCTTACGCCCCACCCCCTGTCGGTGGCGTTGATCTGGATGGTCACCTGGGCGTTGTTGGTGTACTCCGCCCCGCCGGCGATCTGGATGCTGCCCGTGGGCGGCATCTGGTCGCCGGGGCTTAGGTTCATCTCCGTGGCGTCGACGGCCTCCTTCACCTCGCCGCAGTCCGCGGGGGTGATGCCGCGGGTGCCCACCAGGTTGAGGCATGCCTGCTGCAACCCCACGTACAGGTCGCCGTAATCGCTGCCGGAGAGCAGGAAGTTGGTTTCCACCTCGTAGTAGATGGCGGCGACCTTGTCTATCCCCAGCCCTCTGACGGTCAGGCCGTTGAAGCTGCCCCCGTCGACCATGAGGTACGCGGCCTTGTTGTTCACGCCGCTGTTGGTGTGCACCCCGCCGTTGTCCCAGCTGCCCGTGTAGTAGTACGGGCTGCTCATCCTGTCGGGATCGCCCATCTGCGGGGGATCCGCCATGTTCCGGACGGCCCCGATGGGTAGGTCCTCGCCCTGTAGCCAGCGCGTGGCCCTAGTGTCCGTGCCCGCGCCGTTCGTGAGGTCGTACAGCTCGCCGAAGACGTCCGACAGCGACTCGTTGATGGCCCCGGACTGGCCGTAGTATATCAGCCCGGAGGTGAACTGCGTCACCGCGTGGGTGAGCTCGTGCCCCACGACGTCGTCCGCCGTGAACCCATCGCCGTAGACCACTTGCTGGAAGTAGGGATCCCAGAAGGCGTTTGCGTAGGGGCACTCGTAGTCGCTAGGGCAGTACCTGACGGTGGACACGATGGGCATCCCCGCCCCGTCCAGGCTGTCCCTGCCGAACCTGCTGTAGTAGAAGTCGTACACGCCTCCCGAGAAGTCGTAGGCGCGGTCCACCTCGGGCACCGACGTGGGAGGATCGCCCTCCGAGCGGGCCGGGCTGGTGCAGACGTAGGACTCGTCGGGGTCGTTGTTGTTGTCGCATACCTGCCGTGACTTGGCAGTCTCCACCTGATTGAAGTGCAGGAGGACTCGGCCGGTGTGCGCGTCCACCACCACGAACTCGTTTATCTCGCCCAGCCGCCCCCCATGCACCTCCAGCCTCCAGACGAGCGAGGTGCCAGTGTTGGGAGGAGCGCCTATTAGTCTCGGGTCGTAGATCCACAGCTGTGGCCTGCTAGCACGCAGCCGATGGGCGGGCACGTGGTGCGCCTCGGCCACCAGCCGCAGCGCCTTGCCCCTGGCGACGTCGGCCGACACGGATGGGTGGACATCCAAGGTCCACACGGGTAGCAGCTCGCCGTTGGCGGATATGACGTTCCCCTCCCGGTCCAGCTGCACGTACATCTCTCCGGCTATGATGGGTATGCCCTCGTACACCTGCTGGAAGCGCACGCTCCTGCGGCCGCGGTCGAGTTGCCGGACCCGCTTGACTACCAGCTCTCTGGCCTGATCTCTTGCCCCGAACAGCGGGCCGTATTCGGCCAGAAACGCGCGTGCCGCCGCAACGGGGTCAGCCTGCGGAGCCCGCACCCGGTAGAGGGGCGAGCTGGGGGTGCCTCGCAGGTAGCTTATCTTGCCGGTGGCGGCGTTGCGGGCGTGAGTGGGGTTGCCCAGCGAGCTCAGCAGCTCCCGCTCCTGCCGACCACCGGAGGCTAGGGTGGGCTCGGTGCCTGCCGGCAGGGTGGGCAAGCACAGGGCCATGATCAGCGCACAGACGCACAACCATCTGAGATATCTCTTCATAGGCTTACTCCTGCTAAGGGTAGTGCTATGGAAATATCTGTGGTGAGGGTGCGTGAGGCAGCGTTGATTATGCTAGGTTATGGTCATCTGAGCACCTCCTTGGACAGTCCTATCAATGTACTAATATTGTTTGTGTTTGTTAGTAGATTGTTAGCAGCGCTGACGGACGCTTGGTGTATGCTAGTAGCTATGAGTAGATGCTGGACTGGAGGAGAGGATGCGTTACTTGGAGGTAACTGGCGAGGAGTATCGGGACAGGGTGTACGGGTGCTGGCTGGGGAAGAACAGCGGGGGCACGCTTGGGGCACCCCTGGAGCGTGCCTGGGGGCAGAGGGAGCCCTTCGACGTGTGGTGGTATCCCGAGCTGCGGGAGGGGGGCATACCCAACGACGACCTGGAGATGCAGCTGGTGTGGCTGAAGGCGCTGGAGGAGGTGGGGCCAGGGCTGCGGGCCGTGGACCTGGTGGGCTACTGGCTGGACCACATAGGGTACAACTTCGATGAGTACGGCCTGTCCAAGACGAACATGCGGCTGGGGTTGCTGCCGCCGGTGTGCGGGGCGTTCAACAACTGGTTTCGGGACTGCATGGGCAGCCCCATCCGCTCGGAGATCTGGGCGTGCGTGGCGCCCGGGTTGCCCCGGGTGGCGGCGCGGTACGCCTACGAGGACGCGATCTGCGACCACGCGGGCGGGGAGGGCGTGTGGGGGGAGATGTTCCACGCGGCTGTGGAGGCCTCGGCGTTCGTGGTGAGGGATAGGGAGTCCTTGCTGGAGGTGGGGCTGTCGTACGTGCCGCCCTGGAGCAAGGTGAGGGTGGCGATCGAGGCGGTGCTGGAGGCGCGTGCGCGGGGGCTGGGATGGCTGGAGGCCAGGGAGGAGGTGCTGCGGGTCGTGGGACATCCTGTGGCGCAGTACGCCCCGATCAACCTGGGGTTCGAGGTGATAGGCTGGCTGTGGGGNGAGGACTTTGGGGACGCGCTGTGCAAGGCGGTCAACTGTGGGTACGACACGGACTGCACCGGGGCGACGCTGGGGGCGATCCTGGGGATCCTCAGCGGCAGGCAGGGGCTGCCCTCCCGGTGGGTGGAGCCGCTGGGGGAGGGGATCGCCACCAACGAGAGCTGGGGAGGTATCAAGCACGTCTCAGGAAGCCACCCCGTGCCGCGGGATCTCGGGGAGCTGACGGAGAGGGTCGTGCGGGTGGCCCAGAGGGTGCTGGCCTGGCATGGGGTGCCTGGGGGCAGGGTGCCCGTGCCCGAGGACCACCACGAGCTGATGGCGGACGAGGGCATCAGGGAGCTGTGGGAGAGGGATCCGATGAGCTACGAGGTGGAGGGCACGAGCCTGCGCTACAGGGTGAGCTATCCGGAGGGCCCCGCCTACGTGGGCAGGACCAAGAGGTTGCGGGTGGAGCTGACCAACCCCCATCCCGAGGCGCTGGCGATAGGGTGCGAGCTGGTGCTGGGGGGCAGGAGCTACGGCAGGAGGGAGCTGGATGTGGAGGGCCAGGGCAGCGCGCACCTGGAGTGGGAGGTGAATCCCCCCGAGTGGGAGGGCAACCGCCTGCTGGGGTATCTAGCGTGCGAGCCGGTGAGCAGGCCCGCCGAGCCCGGGGTGCCCCTGGTGCTGGTGAGGGGGCGCAGGTGGGAGTGGGCGTTGGCCATGGATGGGGGAGCCTCCGGCTGGCGGGAGTGCTGGGCGGAGGGCAACAGGTTGCCGCTGGAGGTGCTGCCGGCGGGCTGGCGGGAGGCCTACCTGAGGGGGAGGGTCCTGGTGCCCAGGGACCTGCGGGTGAGGCTCGGGGTGCCCGCAAGCTGCCCCGTGAGGGCGTGGGTGGATGGGGTGCTGGTGGTGGACGTGGGAGACGAGGGGCCTATCAGGCCCAACTACTCGGGCTACGGTGGGTACTACGTGGACCTGGAGCTTGCCCGTGGGGAGCACGAGGTGCTGTTGGGGTTCGTGAGGGGCGGGGGAGAGCCCGAGGCCCATCTCGTGCTCTCCCTGCCCGATAGGCTGTACGCTGGCGACACGGCAGTGGTGTGGGTGTAGGGGGTGCCCCCTACACCCAGGGAAGCTTAGTCCGTAAACGGCTTGATCGAGGCGTTGGCGTGGCCGACGATGATCTCGGTGCCCACGGGCAGGCCGAGCGTGTTGCGGGTGGTGACGTACACGTGGATCATGTTCACGCTGACCGAGGCGCCCGTAGAGGTCACGCTCCGGGTCTGCTCGTTGAGGATCACGTAGCCCAAGAGGGGCAGTTCCATGCGGGTGTTGGGCGCCACGTTCACGGGCAAGGGTACACCCGCTACCACCAGGTTGGCGAAGCGAGTGCCCGCCGTGGAGGTGGAGAGCGTGCCGTTGGCGCTGCTGGCGGTGGCCACCGCCTTGAGCCCGTCGAGCCGTATGATCCCTCCCAGCAGGCTGACGTCGGCCACCTCGCTGGTGGTCGTGACGCTGGTGGAGCTCGTGCCCGTGGTGATCTCGGCGGTGTTGGTGCCCACGCCGGTGCTCAGGATCCCGCCGGCGATGCTTGCGCCCGTGGTGGTGTTAGTGTATGCTTTGTTGGCGGCGCTCAGGCATCCCAGGGAAACAAGCGCTACCTTCCCAAGCCTTCCCGTAGTGCTGCCGGCCGCCGCCTTCCCCAGCGCCGTGTAGGCCTGACCACCAGCTATCACGGTGGGCTCCCGGCGCGTGAAGCCGCTCTTGGCGTAGCCTACCACGATCTCCGCGCCCACGGGCAGGCCGAGGCTGTTGGACGTGGTGACGTACACGTGGATCATCGCGATGCTCACGGTGGAGTAGCTGCGGTCGTTGCCGCTGCGCCGCACCTCCTTGAGCACCACGTAGCCCAGTCCTGGCAGGTCTATCCGCGTGTTGGCCTGCACCGATAGCAACGTCCTGTTGTTGACCCTGAGGTTCACCAGGCGTGATGCCCCCCAGAAGCTCTGCACCTTGGTGGTGTCCGCCCTGGTGGTCGCGACCGCCTTGATGGCGTCCGCCGTGATCAGGCCGTTCAGCAGGTTAAGCCCCGTGATCTCCGCGACGTTGCTCACGTACGCCGAGGTGGGCTGCTTGTAAGCCTGCACGGACGCCCTGGCAGATCCCAGGTTCAGGATGTTGCCCGCGTGCACGCTGGCCAGGGAGTTGGTGATCACCCGCCCGCGCGTGCCGTTGCAGGGGCATGGCGTGTACACGGTCTTGCCCAGCTCCGCGTTGATCGCCAGCAGGTTCGCGGACACCTGTGAGCTGTAAGCGCTGCCCATGAAGGATCCCCGCAGATTGTCCTCGGCCGATGCCTCCGGTGGCACGAGCAGCGTCGCCATCAGCAACACCAGCAAAGTCACCAAGCTCCAAAGCCTTGCTCGACCAGATCCCGTACCCATTCTTGACCTCCTTTCTTATTTGCAAAGAGATTCTGGTAATGGATTTGTACACCTATTAAGATAGGAATTCAAGTTAATTTAAATTCTAATCTTTGTTGTTTGCATTAAGTTAAATGCGGACAATATCTTGACTTCCGGCGATGGGTGTGGTACATTTCGTACCAACAACAGATGGCAAGGGAAGAGATGACTTCCGAGCTGGGCGCAAGCTTACAAACTACGGCAGACCTTGCAGGGGCAACCTGGAGCCCGCGCCCGTCGTCGCTTGCCTATCTCCGCCGCCTGGTTAGCCTTCCGGGCTATTACTTTGCCTACTACTTTTACTTTTACTTTTTTGGCTACTACGCGTCGCCCGGGAGGTCGGCAGGTGGCTAGGTTGTAGGGATCACGTTAGACCAGCTAACTTGGAGAGGGGACCTTCCGGGAGACACGGAAGGCCCCCTCTCTGTATTTTGGGCGGCGGACGGCAGCGCTCTTCCCAGCACACAAATACCGAGAGGGAGGATCGAGATGTTGGTCATCATGAAGACTGGAGCGAGTGAGGAGGAGATAGGGAGAGTGATAGAGAGGATAGAGGGGGAGGGGTTGAGTGCGCATGTGAGTCGAGGGACGGAGAGGACGGTGATAGGGGTGATAGGGCAGGGGGTGGACGTGCATCGGATAGCAGGAGTGCTAGGGGGCATGAGTGGGGTGGAGAGCCTGGTGCCGATCAGCAAGCCTTTCAAGCTGGCCAGCAGGGAGTTTCATCCCCAGGACACGGTGGTGGAGGTCAATGGGGTGAGGATAGGAGGGGAGGAGGTGGTGGTGATAGGAGGGCCT
>Ga0065724_101932_pt1 | contig 36504 bp, 32 predicted proteins | sample TheenrcSG05JP960_FD_59111 | JGI IMG/M metagenome (GOLD analysis project Ga0065724, IMG submission 59111) | Thermophilic enriched microbial communities from mini bioreactor at UC Davis - Sample SG0.5JP960 | ecosystem: Engineered > Solid waste > Grass > Composting > Bioreactor | place: USA... | reverse complement strand
CGAGACGAGGGTGCCCGCCAGCGCGTGCGTGACGAGCTTCAGCTTCCCCATGGGCGATTCTCCCTGATGTGTTGTTATGCAACACGGAGCGCGAAAGCTCCGCGCGCCTACAATCGCACCGGGTGCTGAAGCGCGCAATGCACGCGGGCCTTCAATCCTTTGAGATCGGAATGAGGCGGGAGACGATCTGGTCCACCGGGTTTTCGCTCGCCGCCAGCCCTTCGGCGACGCCGCGCCGGTCCTCCAGCGGGCGGTTCTGGCTCATCTTGCGCTTGCCCTCGATCCGGCGGATCGGCATGCGCAGCCCGACGATGCCCTTGAGCTGGGCCTCAACGAACGGCTCCGGCGCGTCCGACACCGCCCACGGATCGTTGCGCGGCCGCTCGTAGAGGTCCGTGAGCCGCGTCACTACCTCGCGCAGCCGGTCGGTCTCCTCGAAGAACTCCACCGGCCCGTAGGCGGCGACGGCGAGATAGTTCCAGGTCGGCACGACCCGGCCGTGCTCCTTCTTCGAGGCGTACCAGGACGGCGTGATGTAGGCGTCCGGCCCCATGAAGATCGCGAGCGCATCGCCGATCGGCGCGGCCTTCCACTGCGGATTGGCCTTGGCCAGATGGCCGTAGAGGGTGCCGTGCTCGCCTTCGTCGGGGACGAGATAGAGCGGCAGCGGCGTGGACATCAGCCCTTCGGCCGTCGCCGTGACAAGATTGCAGAGCCGCGCCTCGCGGATCATCGCGCGGAGCGCCTCGGGATCATCCTCGCGGAAGAGTGGCGGGGTGTACATGGTACGTCCTGAGGAGAGGCAAGCCACTGGGAAGCAATTGCTACTGCTTGGCGATCATACGCGCCACGATAACTTGTGGTGCAACAACCTCCGCGGCGGCGAGATCGCCGAGCGCAAGATATAGCTAGGGAAATCCTATCCTGAGCACCTCTGAAAGTGGGCAATTCCAAGGTTTCACTTTTGTTCTGTACGTGACTCGTCTAACGTTACGTCGTTGTGTTGGGGGCGGGGATGAAGGTTGTCGCATTATTCGCAGGGATCGGTGGGTTAGAGCTCGGCTTGAGTCAAGCTGGCCACCATACGATCATGACGTGCGAAATCTGGGGGCCTGCCATCGATGTACTGGCCCAGAGGTTTCCACTTGTTCCGAACCACCCTGATGTAGCGACCCTTGAGTCGATTCCCGGTCGAACAGAGCTTCTTACCGCTGGTTTTCCCTGTCAGGATCTATCCCAAGCAGGAACGGTTGCCGGTATCGACGGCCCACGCTCAGGACTCGTGGAGCATGTCTTCAGATTGCTCGATAGGCAGCCGGTGCCTGTCGTGGTGCTGGAGAATGTCTCGTTTATGCTGCAACTCGGTAGAGGCGCGGCTATGGAACGCCTCACTAGAGCATTCGAAGAGCGGGGCTATCGGTGGGCATATAGGACAGTGAATTCGCTAGCGTTTCTGCCACAGCGCCGAGAGCGCGTGTTCTTCGTAGCTAGCCGATCCGAGCTGGATCCCTCCAGCGTCCTCTTTGTCGACGAAGTCCAAGCTCCGGACAGAAAAACACGTTTGGACACTCATGCTCACGGTTTTTATTGGACCGAAGGAACACGAGGGCTCGGTTGGGCACCCGACGCTATCCCAACGCTCAAGAATGGATCGACTGTAGGAATTCCTTCTCCGCCTGCGATTCTTATGCCTGACGGTCGAATCATAAAACCCGACATCCGAGATGCCGAGCGACTTCAGGGCTTGCCAGCTGATTGGACGATTAGTGCTCCATCGCGGCTTCGTTGGTCTTTGGTCGGCAATGCGGTCACGGTTCCAGTCGCGGCATGGTTAGGAAAGCGGCTCAGGAAGCCAGGAGCTTACGATAGGGCTCGTGACAGGCCTTGGAATATCAAAAGCACGTCGTTTCCTCGAGCCGCTCGTTATGACGGGAATTCGCGATTTGTCGTTGAAATAACTGATTTCCCCACGTGGAAGCCTCGCGAGCCATTACACCGGTTTCTGCGTTATGAAGGCACGCTTCTATCAGCGCGTGCCACAGCAGGCTTTCTTTCCCGCGCAGAAGCATCCAGTCTCAGGTTCGTGCCAGGCTTTCTGGATGCGGTGCGCGCCCATCTTGATCGTGTGAGACAAGAGGAGGCATGTAGAAGAGCGGTTAAAGTTACCCGGCCGAATAGTCGCCGGATAGTCAACGGCCCAATTATAGCAGCCGCCGAGTAGAATGCCTCGTGTTAACACCGATCCGGTTCGCAGAGCGCTTATGCAGCGCGTGCGCCGCGTAAGAACGCCCGCCGAGGATCGGGTTGCTGCGCTCTGTCGAAAATTAGGACTTGCATATCGCCGAAACGTTCGATCCCTTCCGGGATCGCCCGACCTTGCCAACAAGCGAGGTCGTTGGGCTGTCTTCGTCAATGGCTGTTTTTGGCATCGCCATACTGGTTGCAAGAAAGCGACCACGCCAAAGCGAAATAACGAATTTTGGATTGAAAAATTTGAAAGTAATCGTCGCCGTGATGCCTCCAAAATCAGGCAACTTCGGGCTCAAGGATTCCGAGTACTATTGGTTTGGGAGTGCGAACTAGGTGATGAACTACGGTTGGAGCGGCGTCTCTCAAATTTGTGCAAATCGCGTGTCGTATAGCAAACGTATTCGTTCGATCAAAGTCGTGTAATGATAATTCTCTTGCGGCTGTGGCGCAGGTGGTTCTCTATACAACCTCACGTCGGACCCGTCATTTGGGCAATCAATTACAACAATTCCGAGTGCATCGTAGCCGGGGATGCCAGTTTTTGATCTCCGGGGCAGCTGTTTAACTTTCTCGATGACGATCTCGACAGATTTTGGCTGAGGGTGCACGTTCCAATTTGGATTGACCGTTGGGTTTTCGATGTTACGGCTCGGGCTCAGGAACCGCTGGGCGATGTTAACAACTACTATCCCAGCCGCGATTGCTGAATCGTGGGCTCCATGCACTGTTAAATGAGTCGAGTTGAGTTCGTCGTATAGCCGAGGCAAAGCCTTTTGATGAGCAGTCATACAGGCCTTCGCCTCAAGAGCGACGAGTACACTGCCCACTGGGACTTCCTGTAATCGGGGGAGACTAGTTAGTTCATTCTGTTCGGAGACGCTGAGATCTATACGATAGTGCGTCGCTAGATCGACTAAATCTCTTCCTGCTTTGCTTCCACTCGCTGGTCGGCAAATAACGAGATCGAGATTCTTTCTGCGATCATTTTGAAAGTCTCGCATCTCATGATTTATGCCAAAACCAACATGTCCCTCTGCAACGTGCTTTTGCAACGTTGATGACACCCGCAGTAAATCGAATACAACGGCCCAACAGCATACTTTGGAGTGATGGTCGCTACGACTGTGGTAATTCCAGTAATTTCCACGATTGTCCACCACCCTAGGTTTGGATAGGGTGCGAGCAAGTATCTCGGGACCGGAAATCCGCATCTTCAAACAACAGGGTGGTAGCCGTAAGACGGAAAGACAATACTGATCAACCGAACGATTCTCACGCAATATTAGCGAATTCTTCCCGCCAAGCTACCGCATCAACTCGCTCATCGCCCGGTCCAGCCCCTCCAGCGTCAACGGAAACATCCGTCCACCGAAGATATCCCGGATCATCTTGATCGACGGCGTCCAGCCCCAGTGCTCCTCAGGCACAGGGTTGAGCCAGACGCAGTGCTCGTAAATGTCCGTGACGCGGCGGAGCCATAGGGCGCCGGGCTCCTCGTTCATGTGCTCGACGGAGCCGCCGGGCAGCGTGATCTCGTAGGGGCTCATGGAGGCGTCGCCGACGAAGATCACCTTGTAGTCGGACGGATAGGTGTGNAGCACGTCCCANGTGGGCGTCTTCTCCGTCCAGCGGCGCGCGTTGTTCTTCCAGACGCTCTCGTAAAGGCAGTTGTGGAAGTAGTAGTACTCNAGGTGCTTGAACTCGCTGCGCGCGGCCGAGAACAGCTCCTCGACGGACTTGATGTGCCAGTCCATGGAGCCGCCGACGTCGAAGAACATCAGCACCTTCACCGTGTTGCGCCGCTCGGGCCGCATTTGCACGTCGAGATAGCCCTTGTGCGCGGTGCTCCTGATGGTGCCGTCGAGGTCGAGCTCCTCCGCGGCGCCCTCGCGGGCGAAGCGGCGCAGGCGGCGCAGCGCGACCTTGATGTTGCGGGTGCCGATCTCCACCGAGTCGTCGAGGTCGCGGAACTCGCGCTTGTCCCACACCTTGATGGCGCGGAAGTTGCGGTTCTCCTTCTGGCCGATGCGCACGCCGGCGGGGTTGTAGCCGTAGGCGCCGTAAGGGGAGGTGCCGGCGGTGCCGATCCACTTCGAGCCGCCCTGGTGGCGGCCCTTCTGCTCGGCGAGGCGCTTCNTNAGCTCCTCCATGATCTTTTCCCAGCCGCCGAGCTCTTCGATTTTCCGCTTCTCCTCTTCGGAGAGGTAGAGCTGGCTGATGGCGCGCAGCCATTCCTCCGGGATCTGCGCCTCGACTGCGTCGCTCATCAGCTCGAGGCCCTTGAAGACGTGGCCGAATACCTGGTCGAAGCGGTCGAGGTGGCGCTCGTCCTTCACCAGCGCGGCGCGGGAGAGGTAGTAGAAGTCCTCCACGCTGCGGCCCGCGAGATCGGCCTCGAGGGCTTCCATCAGCGTCAGATATTCCTTCAGCGTCACCGGCAGGCCGGCGGCTCTGAGCTCATGGAAGAAGTTGACGAACATCGCGGAACCCGCCCTCTCGCGCGCCGCTCCGCATAGGGGGCAGCGCGCAGTCCATGAAACCGAAAGCGGGCGCCAGCTTCAGTCCTGGCGCGCCGGATTGCGGTTTTCGCGCGAGCGGCGCGGGAGCACAAGACCCTCCCCCGGCACGAAGGCGCCCTGCTTGATGGCGCTGACAACGGCCTGCATGCGGGTCGCCACCCCGAATTTCCGTTTCAGGTTCTCGGTGTGGTAGTTCACGGTCTTGGCGGAGATGGAGAGGATCTGGCCGATCTGCCAGTCGGACTTGCCCTCGGCGATCCAGTGCAGCACCTCGATCTCGCGGCGGCTGAGGCGCTGTCGCGTGGTCGTCGCGTTCAGCGCGTGCAGGCGGTGGTAGACGTAGTTGGCGACCAACGTCAGCGCGCTGCGCACGCGATTATCAGCACAGGGGTTCGGGCCGGAAACGCTGATGAACCCCAGATTGCCGCTCACCTCGGTGATGGGGATGGAAAGCCCGTAGCAGAGCCCCGCCTTCCTGGCCTGCTCCAGCACGCGCGCTTCCTTGCTTGTGAGGCGGCGCTTTTCGAGCCCCTGCGGCCAGTCGAGGGCGTGGCGAACACGCACGATCTCCCCGAGGATCGGGTCGTGCTCCGCATATCCGCGAGTCTGGTAGGCCTCCCGGAAGCCTTTCGGCCAGGTGCACATCAGGACGTTGAGCGGGTCGTGTTGGCCCGCGGTCAGCCGCGCACATATTACGTACGAGAAGCCGAGCTTCTCGATGAGCTCCTGGAATGCCTGCTGAATGAGGCTCGCGTCAGTTGCGCGGTCGATTGTTTCCACGAACTGGACCGCAAGCCGCTCCGGTTCCTCCCCCCAGCCTCGCGTCATGGGCCCCCCATTTCCCACTACGCACTTGAGGCGCGCAAAATACGGGAAAAAATGCTTTACTGAACAGTGTTCAGAAGTAGTGCCTTGCGGCCCAGCGCAACCGCGGCGGAGGAACCGCGACCCCAGCCCGGCGGTTCACCCTTTTACGCTTGCCGTTTCGCGCGGGACTGCATGAAGCGGCGCCAGAAGAGGGCCAGGAGGACGACGCCGAACGCCATGCTGTGCGTGACCGAGATCATGGGCACTCGGCCGTCAAAGTTTGCGAGCACGAAATGATCATAAAGCGCGGGATGGAAACGTTCAGGCTGGCCAAAGTCGGCGCGATACTGATGATGCAGCGCGTCGAGGAGGGTGTATGCGCCCTTGAGCGCCTCGGCGTTGATCCAGTCGAACAAAGCCACGGCGCCGATGGCCAGCATCCGGGCGAAGGCGTTCAGCTGCTCCACCGCCTCGTCATAGATGAAGATGAGGGCGAATATCGCGATCTGCACGGTCATGAAGAACTGCCAGAGGAAGTCGATCTGCGCGCGGACCTGCATGATCGCATCAATGAGCGTCTGTTCCTGAATTTGCATGCCCCACCCCGTGACGTCTCCGCCATGCCGGTCCACAAGATCGCGGCGGTGGCCACATTTCGTTGGGCGCAACGCGACAAGCTCGACCAACCATGACACTCAAAACGGAGACATATCTCATACGGGATGATGGCACCATTCCGAACAATGAGCGGCTGCCGTTGGTGGTCTATCGCTCGGCCATTGTCGTTCCGTCGACTGAGGAGGCGGTCCAAGAGTTTCGGCGGCGCTTCACCGGCCACGGCTGGGGCGGGCTGTGGGTGAACGGGATCTACGACTTCCACCACTATCACGCGCGCTCCCACGAGATCCTGGGGATTGCCGGTGGCGAGGCCGAGGTGCAGTTCGGCGGCCCGAGCGGGCCGATTCTCACGCTTCATCCTGGTGATGCCGTCGCCATCCCGGCGGGCGTGGGTCACTGCCGACGGAGTGCGGCCGAGGGTTTGGTGGTCGTAGGGGCCTATCCTCGCGGCCAAGAGGACTGGGACCTGAAACGGGCGACGGCGGCCGATNGGACACAGGCCCTCAAGGAAATTCCGCAGGTNTCACTACCGCCCAATGATCCGATCACNGGGGAAGTGGGCGGCATCGTCGACTACTGGCGATGATTGCTCACCTGCCATGTGAGAAAGACATGGCTGGGCGTCACCGAAACTGTCGTAATTGGCAGCAAAACCGCCACATTGATTTGGCAACGGATGCATTCATATGGGGTCGGCCTAATCGTCGCGAGTTCAGGAGGTTGTCCGGAGCCGGCGAGTCGCGCTGGCAAGCAGTACGGGGGTGCACGCCGGGCAGCGTCGAAGAATTCACGAGCGGGAAGAACGAGGGATTCAGGACAGCGACTGAAATGGGAAGAACGGGCATGGACCGTCGCACGGTTCTTCGCCATGCAGGTGCATGGGCGCTTGCGGGCGGAGTGCTGTCCTTAGCAGCGCGGCTGGACTGGGCCAGAGCCGAGGTGACTGAGGAGGCCCAGGCGAACGCGCCTGATTTCACCGCCGATACCGTGAAGCGTATCGCTGCGGACCTTGCCGCGCGCCCCTTCTCCAAGCCGGAAGCGGAGCTGCCTGAGCCCTTCAACAAGCTGAGCGCGGAGCAGTACAGGGACATTCGTTTTCCGCCCGGAGCAGGCGATCTGGCGGGACCAGCACCTGGACTACGAGATACAACTCTTCCCGCTTGGGTATCTCTACGACGTTCCCGTCGACATCTGGCTGGTTGAGGAGGGCGTGCCGCGGAAGCTGAAGGCGGACGGCACTCTGTTCACCATAGGACCGCAGATCCCCAACGCGCCTCAGGAAGCCCCATTCGGATTTTCAGGGTTCCGTGTACATGGGCCGATCAACCGCGCCGACGTGATGGACGAGTATGTCGTCTTTCAGGGTGCGACATATTTTCGAGCGGTTGGCCGTGATCAGCGGTACGGCTTGTCGGCGCGCGGGCTCGCCATAAATACCGCGAAGCCGCCTGGAGAGGAGTTTCCGATTTTCCGGAGTTTCTGGATCGAGAAACCTGCTCCCGGCGCGCCGGAAATCGTCGTGCATGCGTTGCTCGACAGTCCGTCGACAACGGGTGCGTATCGTTTTGTCATCCGTCCGGGGCCGTTCACGGTCATGGACATCGATGCCACGCTCTATCCGCGGAACGAGATGCCACACGTGGGCCTCGCCCCGCTGACGAGCATGTTCTTACACGGTGCGGCGCACAGACGCGTGCGCAACGATTACAGGTCAGCCGTTCATGACAGTGAAGGTCTGGCAATTCTGAACGGCAATGGTGAACGCATCTGGCGCCCCTTGACAAATCCGAAGCTGCTGCAGGTCAGTGCCTTCGTGGACAAGAATCCGAAGGGGTTCGGGCTGGTGCAGCGCGACCGGTCTTTTGAGAGCTACGAGGACCTCGATGCGCATTACGAGCGCCGTCCGACGGCCTGGGTGGAGCCCAAAGGAGACTGGGGCGAGGGATACGTCGAACTGATCGAAATTCCGACCGACGAGGAAATTCACGACAACATCGTCGCTTATTGGAAGCCGGCGAAAGGAATCGCTCCCGGAAAGCCGCACGAATTCAGCTACCGGCTGCATTGGGGCGATTCCATTCCCGTGGCGTGGGCCGGTGCGCGGGTACGCAAGACGCGGCGCGGAAGCGTTGGTCGCAAGGGTGAGGTCGTTCTGTTCGTGCTCGATTTCGATGGGCCTGCGCTGAAGGAGCCTGAGCTCCCTGTCGCGCAGGTGTCGGCAAGCGCAGGCACAATCTCGAATGTCGTGGTCCGACGCCATCTCGAGATCGAAGGGATCAGATGCAGCTTCGAGCTGGACCCCGGGTCCGCGGATCTGATCGAGCTCAGGGTCGTTCTGAAACGGTCGGAACGGGTGATTTCGGAAAGTTGGCTCTATCGCTGGACGAGTTAACACAATCATGAGCGATAAAATCGCCCAATGGGCAGCTCAGGTGCAGCGGCTGGATGCCGGCCGCTCCTTCTTACCCCCTGAGCAACCGCTCGACATGCCGGCTCAGGACTTCGACGTCCGACCGCAACCGACAGTGCGCGGGGACGCAAGCGTTCATTGGACAACGCGCGCTGCGCTCTTCGCCGGTGTCATCCTGCTGATTATTGGGTTCGCCCGCGAACTCTACTTGGTCCTGTCCTTCGTTCAAATCACGCCGGTTCAGATCGTCTTCCTCATACTATCAACGCTGGCTTTCGGCTGGATTGCGTTGGGGTCGCTTTCGGCGGTCGTNGGCCTNATGCCGCTCTTCGCAGGCGAGCGGCCAGATACGCTGGAATTGCCCGACGTTTCGGAGCCGCTGTATTCGCGAGTCGCGCTCCTGTTTCCCGTCTATCACGAGGATTGCGCGCGCATCGCCGGCACGATCGAAGCGATGGCGCAGGATCTCGCCAGCCTGGGTCGCGCCAAAAAACTTTGACGTTTTTATTCTGAGCGACAGCCGTAGTCTGGAAGCTGGGCTGGAAGAGGAGCGTGTCTTCTCCCAGCTGGCTGAGCGACTGCAGGGTATCATCCCCGTCTATTATCGTCGTCGCCTTCAGAACACCGCCAAAAAGGCGGGCAACATTGCTGACTGGATCAAGCGCTTTGGTGGTGGCTACGAAAGTTTCGTGGTTCTCGACGCCGACAGTGTCATGTCCGGTGAGACGCTGGTGCGGCTGGCGATTGCCATGCAGAACAGGCCCTATACCGGCCTGATCCAGACCGTGCCGAAGCTCATCGGCGGCTGCACCATTTTCCAGCGGCTGCAGCAGTTCGCGGGCGGCGTTTATGGTCCGGCCGTTGCGGCAGGGCTTGCCGCGTGGCATGGGCCGCAGGGCAACTACTGGGGCCATAATGCCATCATCCGCACGGTTGCGTTTGCTTCGGCTGCCGGCTTGCCTGAGCTTCCCGGAAAACCGCCATTCGGCGGGCATATTCAGAGCCACGACTTCGTCGAGGCCGCCTTGCTGCAAAGGGCCGGTTGGGAAGTGCACATGGCGCCATCTCTGGAAGGTTCGTACGAAGGCGCCCCGCCAGCTCTGCCTGAGCTCGTAGCGCGCGATCGCCGTTGGGCGCAGGGCAATCTTCAGCACCTTGCCATCGTCGGAAAGCGCGGCCTGACAATGATGGCGCGCGTTCATCTGGCAATGGGGGCCTGCGCCTATCTGGTTTCCGCCGTCTGGGCGGCCTCCTTGGCCGTCGGCCTTGTGCTCGCGCTGCAAGGCACGCACGTCATCCCGACCTATTTCCTCGACAGCAAGACGCTGTTCCCCATCTGGCCGACGATTGATCCGGGCGCCGCATTCCGGCTGTTCCTGGCGACCATGGTCGTGGTGATGATTCCGAAGGGGATTGGCCTCATCCTCGAGCTGCGCCGGGCAGCAGACAGTGGCGAGATCAGCGCAGCCCCGCGCATTACGGCCGGCGTGCTCGTCGAAACGTTGCTTTCAATGCTGCTGGCGCCCATCCTCATGGTGACTCAGACGACCGCTGTCGCGCAGATCTTCGCGGGCATCGATTCCGGATGGAAGCCGCAGAAGCGCGATGAAACGAAAATGCCCTTCACGACCGCGCTGTATTTCCATGGCTGGCACATGTTGCTGGGCCTTGCGCTAGCGGCAGTCACCTATCTCGTTTCCTGGGAGCTGATGGCGTGGATGTCGCCCGTTCTGTTGGGGCTTTCCCTTTCAGTCTTTTTGAGCTGGTGGACAGCGCGCCCTGCAGGGCGTCTGCTTTCCCGGTGCCTGGCGATCCGGGAAGACCTCAGTCCCCCGCACATCCTGGCTTCCGCGCGGGCCTGTGCCGCGGCCTGGGCAGCTCAGACGAGTGATGGGACGCGCAAGGATGTCGTAATTTCCCCTGTATCCGACGCCGAAGTGTCAGGACCGCCGTCTCCCGGTTGGGGCAGGGATGGAGCGAAAGAGTTCGCCGAGGAAATCGCGCACGCGCACCGGTGAGGCCTCCAGGAAAGGCAGCGGACGGATCACCTGAATGGCGGCTGCGCCGATCCGTGCCGTCAGCGCGCCGTTGAGGGCCCCTTCGCCAAGGCGCTGAGACAAACGGCGCAGCAGATCGTGCCCGAGCACCTGTCCCACGAGATCGTCCGTTAGAGCGATACCACCCGTCGCGACGAGGTGGGTCACCACCATCCGGCCCAGCTTCAGCGCAGCCATAATGCCTGGCCGTCCGCCATACAACGTTGCCAACCCCCGCAGCATGCGCAGGTTTTCCAGCAGCACGAAGACGACATCGACAAGCGGCAGGGGGCTGATCGCCGTAACAACGCTAACCCGCTTCGCTGCTGTGAGGACGATCCGTTTGGCCCGCTGATCGAGTGGAGCGAAGATTTCGCGATCCGCGAGCCGCGCCAGATCGCCGGGATCGCGCACATCGGCCTCGTGCTCACGGAAGCGGGCGATGCTCCATTTCAGGTCATCGCGTCCGTGGAAGCTGGCCAGCAGCTGCCGAAGAAACGCCTTCTCCTTTGCCGCATCGCGCGCGTCGAGCGCATCCTCGAGCCCACGGCGGACGCGCCCCAGTCGGTTGAGGCGCATGATGCCGATCGTTTCACGAAGCACGATGGCGATTGCCGCAAGACCGGCGATGGCAACCAAGGTAACGGCGATCCAGCCTATGATGTCATTGCGCGTGAGCGCATTGAGCGCGAATTCGGTGATCCACAGGCTTGCGGCGAGCAGGGCGAGGCCTAGCAGCGCCGAGCCCAGAATCGCGCCCCAGCGAACGCCCGTTCTCGGCGCCGGCGTTGGCGCGGCGACGCTCTCCGGTTCCGCCAATGGCTCTCCCGCCATGTCATCGATCGCCTCTGGCTGCTCGGGCGCTTCGAGCAGGGAGGGATCATCGGGATCGAAAACACGGGGCGGGCGCGGTCGCGTTGGCTCGGTCATTCCAGCCAATCTCCAATGAGGAATTGCAGCGCGCGATCGAGCCTCACGTGTGGCCAGGTACGCTGCCAAACTTGCGTCTCGCTTTGTCCTCCTTTGCCGAGGCGTGGTGGGCGGAAACGCACGAAGCGTACGCGGCCTTTGAGATCCTCCCCTCCGTGCTCGAACAGTGATTGCGGATCTGCGGGCAGATCGCCAGGGAAAAGAGCAACCTCCGTTGCGCCGTCGAATGCTTTGTCTCCGACCTTTTCGCCAGGCATTGGCACGCCGCGGATGCAGGCAAGACGTTCTCCGTTCTGTTGCGCCTCGACCTCCCGCGTGGCGCGCAATGCTGCCAGGGCAATGACGCCGACTGTGGCGCCCGCGAACTTGGCCCGATCCGCCGCTTTCTGCGTCATCAGCCGAAGGACGGCCTCCAACCGGTCGTGGCTCGCGCTGGGCAAATGATCGGCTTTGCTTGCCGCGAACAGCACCCGATCGATCCGTCGAGGGAGTATACTTGCGAGCCACGTTCGTGCGCCTGGACGGAAAGCGCGCAGGGAGGCCTCCAAAGCTCGGCTCAGGTCTTCGATGGCCTCTCTTCCCGCATTCAGTGCTGCAAGCACGTCGACAAGAACAATCTGTCGATCAAGCCGGCTGAAATGGTCGCGGAAAAACGGCTTTACGACGTGCGTCTTATAGCTTTCGAACCGCCGCTCCATCATGGCCGCGAGGGAATTGCGCGGCGGCGAAAAGCCTTCAGGCATATTGAGCGGAACAAATGTCAGAAGGGGCGAACCCGCAAGGTCTCCCGGCAAAAGAAAGCGGCCCGGACCAAGCGTTGATAGTGCTGGTTCGGCCGCGCGTGCAGCGGCGAGAAAGCGGGTGAAAACGTCTGCGGCTTCGAGTGCCACCTGTTCGTCTTGTGGAGCCGCCGGATCAAGCTTCGCGAGATACCTCCGCCATTCTTCGCTCACGGCGCGTCGCTGTGGGGCGGATGCCAATGCGATAGCCTCGCGAGACCATTCGATGTAGCTCTGATCGAGCAGCGCGAGATCGAGCAGCCACTCACCGGGATAATCGACGATGTCGACATGCAACTTTCCGGTGCTCACGGCGCGCTTCAGAAGCCCGGTGGGGCGGTACTCGATCGTGACGCGAAGCTCGCTGATGCGTCGCGTGCTTTCAGGCCAGCGCGGTGGGTCATCCATCAGCGCGGAAAGATGCGCTTCATAATCGAAGCGCGGAACGTCATCGTCCGGCTGCGGCTGGAGATAGGCGCGGCTGATGCGCCCTTCCGCGTAGGCGTCGAAAAAGGGAAGGCGGCCGCCCACCGTGAGATTCCGGATGAGCGCCGTGATGAAAACAGTCTTTCCCGCGCGGGCGAGGCCCGTGACGCCGAGCCGAATCGAAGGCGTCGCAAGATCGGTCAGATAAGCGCCCGCGCTCCTCAGCGCGTCGAGGGTGCCGTCAGCAAGATCGGTCAGGCGCAAGGCGTCGTGCTCACCCTAGTTGCCGCATCAGCGCCAAACTGGCTTGCCGGCGCCTCAGGCACAAGAGTTCATGATGCCTCGCACCGACTTCAAGTACGAGGTGTCGACGCCTACCGCTGCCCGACAGCCCGTTTCAGCTGCGCCTTCGACATGCGCGAGCGGCCTGGAATATTGCGCCGTCTGGCTTCCTGATAGAGCTCGGCTCTGGTCATTTCACCAGTGCGTCTTGTCGAACTGCGGCCACCGCGCATTGATGTCCGCTGCGTGGTGCGCTTTGTGCTGGTCCGCGTGGCGGTGCCTCTCCGAGCCGCGCCGGAACGCGAGGTGCTCCGTGTCGCCGTTGTCTTGCGGCCGCGGCCCTCGGCGCGGGCTCTTCCTGTTGCACCACGCGCTTCCTTGGCCTTCGTCTTCTGCAGTTGCCGACGCTTTTCGGCCGGAGTTTGTGAACGCGACGCGCCCGCCTCTCTCAACGCAATCGCAACGGCCTGTTTGCGATCCTTCACTTTGCGGCGGCCACCGCTTTTGAGCTGACCATGCTTGTATTCGTGCATGACTCGCCCAACTGTTTTCTTCTGCGGCCTGCTTTGCCTTGCCATCGTGTTACTCACCTGTGTGCTGTAATGGATGCCGCTGCAACGTGCGCGACGCCCTTGCGTTCCCTGCACTTGCGATTTGGGTGAATGAGCCGNAGCTTTTTCCTCAGACGTCAAACATTTAGATGGGCTTGCTCAACGCGCGCGTCCGGCCGATGATGAAGGCATGTACGATGCGGCAGATGATGAGGAGGCCACTTCATGAGCGAACTGCCATTCCGCTCGGCGCGCGAACTGGCTGCGGAAATTAAGAGCAAGAAAATCAGCGCGCAGGAACTGCTCGAGCTGTATCTCCGCCGCGTCGAAACGTACAATCCCAAGCTCAATGCCATTATCGCGACGATCCTGCCGGAAGCGCGCGCACGCGCAAAAGCCGCTGACGAAGCCTTGGCGCGCGGTGAAGATTGGGGGCCGCTGCACGGCGTTCCCATGACGGTGAAGGAGAGCTTCGATCTTGTTGGCACGCCGACAACGTGGGGCGTGCCGGAACTGAAGGACAACTATCCGCAGCGCAATGCGCTTGCTGTCGACCGCTTTCTGAATGCCGGCGCGAATATTTTCGGCAAGACCAACGTGCCGCTCTATCTGGCAGATTGGCAATCGTTCAACGCCATCTACGGAACGACGAACAATCCGTGGGATCTGTCACGATCTCCGGGCGGATCGTCAGGTGGATCTGCGGCGGCGCTTGCAGCAGGCCTTACCGGAATCGAAATCGGAAGCGACATCGGCGCCTCCATTCGTAATCCCGCACATTACTGTGGCGTCTACGGCCATAAACCGACGTGGGGCATCTGTCCGCCCCGCGGCCAGGCGCTGCCCGGCGTCGTCGCGCAAAGCGACATTTCCGTCATCGGCCCGATGGCTCGCAGTGCCAATGATCTAGAGCTCGGCCTTTCCATCATGGCTGGGCCTGATGATATCGATGCTGCAGGATGGCGGTTGGAACTCGCTCCGCCTCGCCGTAGCAAGCTGAGCGAGTTCAAGGTTGCTGTGATGCTGAACGATCCCTGCGCGGAAGTGGACAACGCCGTGCAGGAGCGCATTGCTGCGGTGGCCGATTTCCTCGGCAAGAAGGGCGCTACCGTAAGCTTCACCGCAAGGCCTGCAATCGACACGGCTGAAGCGAACCGCGTCTACATTCTGCTGCTGCGCGCAGCCACATCAGGACGACAGAGCAACGAAGTTTTCGCGAAGAACAAGCAGATTGCCGCGGAGCTTGACCCGAACGATGAGAGCTACTTCGCGCGAATGACGCGGGCCAACGTCATGCATCATCGCGATTGGCTCGCGCTCAACAACCGGCGGCATCAGATGCGGCTGGCCTGGGCGGAATTCTTCAAGGAGTGGGACGTGCTTCTCTGCCCGGCAGCAGCTTCTGCAGCATTTCCCCACGACCAAAAGGGCGAGCGCCACGAGCGCACCATCACAGTCAACGGCAAGCAGGTGCCGACCACGGATCAGCTGTTCTGGGCCGGTTTCTCCGGCGTCGTTTACCTGCCGTCGACCGTGGCACCTGGGGGGGTCACGCCCGAAGGGTTGCCGGTTGGCGTCCAAATCGTCGGCCCGCAGTACGGCGATCTCACCTGCATTGCCTTGGCCCGCATGCTTGAGCAGGAGTTCCAGGGCTTCGTGCCGCCGCCAGGGTACGAGTGATCCGACGAACAGGTGCGCAGCTTTGAGCCTTCGCATAGGCTATGCGTTCGGGAAGACCTAACTTCCCGAGCGCAGGCTCACCGCAGGAGCACCCATGTACAAACACATTCTCGTCCCAACCGACGGCACAGAGCTGTCGAAGCTCGCTGTCCAGTGCACTCTCGACCTTGCAAAGGCGCTCGGTGCGAAGGTCACGGCGGTGCGCGTGTCAGGCAAGCCGGCGCATATTGTCGTGTTCGGCGTGGACATTACGGAGCTGCCGGAGGATGTCCGGCAGCGTATCGATCGCGAAATTGCGCAGCATCTCGATTGGGTGCGAGCCGAGGCCAACGCGCGAGGCGTTGACTGCGAGGCAATCCGTGTCGAGAGCGAGCAGGCCTGGAAAGGAATTCTCGAGACGGCCGAGGCGCGTGGCTGCGATCTCATCGCTATGGCTTCACACGGCCGCGCGGGCGTTGCCGCAAAGCTCTTGGGCAGCGAGACGAAAAAGGTGCTGACGCACAGCAAGATTCCGGTGCTCGTGTATAGAAATGAGACGTAAGAGTCAGCGCAGTCCCGAAAAGCTCACGAGCGCCGCGCCCGTTCCAGGATCATCGCAAGGCGGCCAAAGTCTTCGACAGAGAGCTGTTCGCCGCGCAGCTCGGGCGCGAGTCCCGCATCTTTGAGCAGCAACTCAGGCATGGCCGTCAATGATTTGAGGCTTGTGCGCAGCATTTTGCGCCGCTGGCCAAACGCAGCGGCAGTGACTTCACCAAGCACCTTGGCAGAGCAGGGTGGTTCGGGATGCTCGCGCGGGATCAGCTCGACCACGGCCGACGAGACTTTCGGCGGGGGCGTGAAGGCCTCCGGTTTCAGACTCATGACAATCCGCGCGCGCGTCCGCCACTGAGAGATAACAGCGAGCCGGCCATAGGGCTTGGTTCCTGGCTGAGCGACAATCCGTTCGGCAACCTCTCGTTGGAACATCAGCACCATGCGTGCGTACCAGGGAGGCCAGGGCTCCGTTTCAAGCCAGCCAATCAACAGCAGAGTGGGCGACGCGTATAGGGCAGGTTGGCGATGATGAGCGCGCGTCCCGGCCCGAAATCCGAGCCGAGGAGGGCGGGCCAGTCGGCTTCGAGAGCATCGCCCAAGTGGACTTGGAGGCGGCCAGGATATCTTTCTGCAATTTGCTGCAATGCAGGCAGACAACGCTGATCGCGTTCGACGGCAATGACGCGTTTGGCGCCTTCGAGAAGCAGCGCGCGGGTTAACCCTCCCGGCCCCGGCCCAACTTCGACAACCGTGCGACCGGTTAGATCTCCAGCAGTGCGGGCAATCTTGCGCGTAAGGTTGAGGTCCAGAATGAAATTCTGACCCAGGCTCTTCTTCGCCGATAGTCCGAGCGATGCGATGACCTCCCGAAGCGGCGGCAAACCGTCCGGGCTTGCGCCAGCGCGTGGGGGCTCGTCGAAAGACTGGATCATGGTTGAGAAGGGAAGGCAGCTCGATTGGCTGCAAGCTTTGCGGCGAGCTCGAGAGCCGCTGAAAGAGACGCAGGGCTGGCCCGACCTGTCCCTGCGATGTCGAACGCTGTGCCGTGGTCCGGCGATGTGCGCACAAAAGGCAGGCCGATCGTCACGTTCACGGCCTTATCGAACGCGAGCGTCTTGATCGGGATGAGCGCCTGATCGTGATACATCGCGATGACGGCATCGTAGCGGGTTCGTGCTTCCGCATGAAATAGCGTATCCGCCGGATGCGGTCCGGTCACGTCGAGGCCCTCCGCTTTCAGGGCGGCGATGGCGGGGCTGATCGTGTGGATCTCCTCTGTCCCCATAGAGCCGCCTTCGCCGGCATGCGGATTGAGGCCCGCAATGGCAATGCGAGGCCTTGTCGTACCGCCAAGGCCGAAATCGCGGCGCAGGGCGTCATCCAGAATGCGAGCGGTTTTAATGATGAGCTCCTGGCTCAAGGCTTTNGGAACGTCCGCAATCGGGATGTGGATCGTGAGAGGTACAACCCGAAGCTCGTCAGAAGCCAGGAGCATGACGGGCTGCCACGGACCACCGCCGACGAGGCGCTGAGCCAGTTCAGCCAGAAATTCTGTATGGCCCGGATAAGAGAAGCCAGCCTCGTGCAAGACCCGCTTGGCGATGGGATTGGTGACGATTGCGGCAGCCTCGCCGCGCACGACGGCAGCTGTCGCCTGTTCGATGGAGGCGATGACGGCTGCACCGTTTGCCGGATCAGGACGGCCCGGTTCAACGTGCCGCGCAAGGGGAACGGGAATTACCGGCAAGTATTGCGGCCACAGTTCCTGGGCCTCGGACGCCGAGCTCACGATCTTCGATGGATCAGAAACTCCTGCTCGTTGGGCGTAATCGGCAACCGCGGCAGGATCGGCATAGAGGAGGGGCACATACGCGGGCGCAGCCGCACGGTCACGCGCCGAGCGCCAAACCTTCAAGGTTAGCTCCAGCCCAACACCAGCCGGCTCGCCCATAGTGAGGGCGAGCACCGGGATCTCGGAATGAGGACGCNTCTCGAGCACGGCTCAACGATACTCGATGTGCGCGTCCTGGCGTAGATCCCTCAAGTGTCTCTCTGCCAGAACCTCGAATTCCTTCTGTTGAAGCTCTTGCGCTACCTGCTCGCGAACCTGCTCGTTGGCCTTGATGACCTTGCGGCCGCAGACGGCGTAAAGCTCAACGCCTTTGCTCGACATGTTTGGCGGCACCATCTCGCCGTCCTTGGCATTGAGCAGCAGGCTGCGCGTCGGTTCAGGCACTGCGGATGGCTTGGTGGGCCCAAGATCTTCGAACTTGGCGCCAATCTGCTTGCTCAAGGCGGCGGTCGAAGAGCAGCCCTTGAAATTGCGCCAGACCCGCTCTGCTTCATCGAGCTTCTGCGCCATCACTTTCTGATCGAGCTTGCCGGTCACCGGCAGCGTAACGCGGTGGAGACGCAACTCGACCTGATCCTCGGCATTGCCCGCGGACGAGGAGATCATTCGATCGATATCCCGCTGGCTCACGGCGACCTGCGCGCTGAAGCGCCTGCGGACGACCGCGTTCCAGGCCAGCGTCGCCCGGAACCGCTCGCGCATTGTGTTGACATCGACACCCATGCGCTTGAGATCCTGGGCAAACTGCTCCGGCGTCTTCTTGTTGCGGGCGGCGATGTTCTTGATGATGTCGTCGACCTGGCTGTCGTCGATGGTAATCCCAAGCCGTTGAGCTTCCTGTAACTTCAGCCGCTCTTCGATCAGTTCATCCAGAGCTTTCTTGCGGTAGGCCGGAATGGCCGCTGCTCGCGCGCTCTCGATCGCCTGCCGCTGCAGCTGCTCAGCGAATTGCTGCTTGCGCCGCTCGAACGCTGCGAGGATCTCTTCACGGGATTTCCCCGGGTTCGCCTGAATTGTCTCGTGGAGGATCTGGCGCAGGCGCTGGTTGGTGCTTTCCTGCTGAATGAGGCGCTTGAAGTTGGCCTGCGCCTGCTCACCGATGTTGGCCTGCATGGCCATCAGGCGACTTCTTTGTTCTACTTGGTAATCCGTAATGGGGTCGTCGTTCACCAGAACGACGATGGACTGCCTGGCACCGCGGCGCTTGCCGGAGCCGCTGGAATCGAGAGTTGCCGACTTGTTCTTGTTCGACCCGGCATTCTTCCGGCCCTTGGTGCTTTGTTCAGCGGGCGCCTTTTGGGCGGGCTGGGATTCTTCTGCAGGGGCGGGTGTGGTGGGCGGAACCGTGACGATGAGCCCCGGCAAGGTCTGTGCGCCTTGTGCCTGGGCCGCAGCGATTGGAACAATCGTCCCCAGGAGGAAAGTAACCACCCCGCGGCAGGTCCAGTATCCCTGGTTCGTGCCTCGCCTCATACCCCATCCGATCAGTTACGGCAAAATCCCCGACTCGACTCGCTAGCATAGGGCAAGCGAACGCGTTCGTATGGCACTATCCACACCGAAATGGCGAGGGAAAGGCAACAGAGGCAATCAAGCCCGAGAGTTAACGGAGCGCCGCCCTACGTTCCAAACAATGCGATAGTAATTACTTCGGAGAGGTCTGGTTCTCTGCGAAGAAGTGGTCGAGTACGTCGGTCTTGTAGCGGAACTCGCCGAGGTGCTTCAGCTCGAACCGCAGCATCAGCGTGCGGTCCTGCTCAAGTTGGCGCAGATCGTCGTCGATGAACGTCTCGGTGTAGGTCGCCGTTAGCACGAAGCAGTCATCCGCGTAACGAAGCTGAATGGCGTCCTGAATAACTGCGCCCGCATCGAGGTCGTAACGGAGCGAGCCGAGCAGGCTCCAGCGGTCGGTGAGCTGCAGGCCAGCCACACTGAAAATGTCCTGCTGTTCGGTTCTCCGGCCATCCAGCGGATCAAACGTCGCGTAGCTGTACGTCGCTTGAGCAATGAGCGGCCCGTAGTTCACCTCCCCGAAGAGATCCATCCGCCGAAGAGCGAAGTCATCCTCATCCCAGCGGGTCTGCGCAATGGTCCGGAAGACAGAGGAAGGCGCGAGGTAGGCTGCGAGGACGTAATCAGACCTGTCCGTCTCGAGGCCACTCGCGGGTGAGTAGATGGGTACAATGTCCTTATCATCTACTACTCCATCACCGTTGGCGTCACGATCCACACGCACATATCCCGGATCGCTGTAAATGTTGTCACCACCGAGGTGGATAGCTCTGGCCTGCCAAAATCCGCGCGAACCCGCCATTGCTTGCCTGGTAGGTATACTGCAGACCGATATTTGCGCGGGAACCGGTCTCAACCCGATCGTATCCCGACATCTTGTCGAGCTCGAACAGATTGGTGTCGTCGAAGACGATACTCCGGGAATCCTCATCTGGAAGGTGGCGCTGCGAACCGGAGCTGGTGCGCGCGATAACCTGAGCTAACGGCTCGATCACATGTGCACCGCTCGCCGAGTGTGAGACGAAGGGATAAGCGTAAAGCAACCCAGCCGCAGCCACCCCACGGGTCTCGGCTTCGTCTTGGATGACCTGGCCCGTGACCGGATCGACAACGTCGTGCAAGGTGTAAATATCACCGCGCACGTTGGCAAACGGAGTATATGTCTGACCGAGAGCATCCGTGAACCGACGACGCCAATTTACCTCGGCGACAATGCGGTTCATGTTCGATTCACCCGGTCCCTCGATTTTGGAGTAATCTCGCGAGAAGCTCAGCGCGTTGGCGTTGAAGCTCAGCTCACCCCCAAGCACAGGGTCGGCAAAGATGTAATTGTAGTCGATGACGGGATGCACGCGCCCTTCCGACAGCGACGTGTCGTCGAAGCGCAGCCCGCCGAAGTGGTAGAAGTACGCGCCGAAGTAATTCCGCTCGCTGATACCCGTCAGATAAACCTCGTTGATGCGGTCAGTCTGCAGGATGTTGTCGAGCTTATAGAAGCGCCGGAAGTAGTCGTCGCTCTCCAGCGTGATGTCCCAGCCGAAGTTCCACCACGATGAAAGGGAGAACCGGCCCTTCGTCTCGATGCTTCCACGCCAGCCGTCAAAGCGCTCAGTCTGCGCAGGATCACCAGGAAGATCCCGGTAGTCCTGGTCAATGGCGGCGACCTTGACCGTGTACGTGCCCGTGACGTTGCCAAACGCAACGCGGTGCCGCCAGTCCGCCTGCCACAGGATGCCCTGCTTTGCCAGGTACATCGGGTGAAACGTCAGGTCATAGTTCGGCGCCAATGCGAAGTAATAGGGCACCTCAACGCCGAAGCCCAGTTCCTCTGAGGTCAGATAGGAAGGCGTGAGGAAGCCGGACTTTTGCTTCACCGACGGGTCGGCGTGCTGGAAGTACGGCAGGCCGATGATGGGCACGCCGAAGAGCTCGAACCAGGCATCCTGGTAGGTGATCGTGGCTGCCGCCTGGTCGTGAATCACCCGGGCAGCGCTGATGCACCAGAGCGGCGGCATTCCTTCTTGAGCCTTACAAGGCGTGAAGCGGCCGTTCTGAAACTCGGTGATGTTCCCTTCACGACGCACGGCCCGTTCGGCGGAGATTCGCGTGTCATCCCGGGCCGTGACGCTCAGGGATTGCACGAACCCGTCACGAAAATCATCAGTGAGCGTAATGCGCTCGCCGCGCGTGATGAGGCCGTTCGGTTCCTTGAGGGTCACGTTGCCGACGGCGCTCAACGTATTGGCATTCTGGTCGTAGATGACCTCGTCGGCGGTGAGAATGTAGTTGTTGAAATAGATCTCGACGTTGCCGCGGGCAATGATCCGGTTGCCTTCACTGTCGTAGATCAGCTCATCGCCCTGAAGATAGAGCGGCTGGCTTTTGTCCACCCGCTGCACCGGCCCGAACAGCGGATTCTTGCCTTTGCCAAAGGCGCGGGGGGCTTTGGGTTGCTCGAGCGAGTTGGGAAGAGCGTTGACGGCCGGAGCGACGACCTCCGGATCCTGCGCAAGCGCGGGTCGGGCAACACCAAGCGAAAGGCTGGACACGAGCGCAAAACACGCGACGCCCGCCAACAAATGGCGGGTCGCAGCACGTCGCCCGGCGCCACGACCTTCCGGTGTTTGCGCTCGACGCATCACGTCTAACCGTCCTCCTGGTGCAAAAGCACCGTAGTTGACACCAGGGCGGCTATAATCACCGGCGCCCATATCGCCACCCTCGGCGATACGAGACCAGCAACTCCAATCTGTCGGGATACCTCTGCCAGCAGAAAGAACCCGAGCCCCCCTAACATTCCGACGGCAACCATAGTCTGAATGCCGCCCGACCGGAATGACTTCAACGACACAGTGGCGGCAAAAAGTACCATGCAGATCAATAGGAGAGGCCGCGACAGCAGCATCTCGTACTGGACCCGATAGGGAGCGGCGGAGAGGCCCGCCCGCTCCACCACGTCGATGACGGCCGGAAGCTGCCAGAAGGATAGCGAGATCACGCTGCCCAGCGCATCCTGTACGCGTTCCGGGGTGAGGTACGTGCTGACGAGATACCGCTCGTAACGCTCCGGTTGCCGGCCGACGCCGGCGACGAGAGCATCCTGCAGCTCCCAGTAACCGTCCTGCAGAGTGGCTTGCTTTGCCTCGATTCGCTCGACGAATCGGCCCTCGCGATCGAACTGGAAGATCGTGACGGTAAATAGCCGGAGGCCGCCATCCGCTACGCCGCCAGCGTTCAGGACCGAGGAGCCATCAGCGCCGTCCTGTCGAAGCCAAGAGCCGGCGCGCGTCTTGAGGAAGTTGGATTCCTTGCCGAACACCTCGGCAAAGAGCTCTTCGGCCTGCGCGCGGGCCGAGGCTGCCAAAGGGTTGTAAAAAACGACAGTCAGTACGCCGAGAATGAAGGCGAGTACGATCCCGGGGCTGATGAACTGCCATACAGACATTCCCGCTGCCCGGATGACCGCAAGCTCACTCCGCCGNCTGAGCTGCAACATGCTGGCGATGCTGCCCACCAATACGGCAAACGCGAGCAGGATCTCTGTATAGGCCGGCAATCGCAGAAGGGTGAGCCATACAAGTGTGGCAGCAGGCACGCTGCCGTGCTTGCCGGACTGGCGCAGCACCTCCACGAAGTCGATCATGAAGATGAGCAGGGCACAGACAGCAAACGTGCCGAGGATGCCGATGATGAAGTGCCGGGCGATGTAGAGCTTGAGCGTGAGCGCGCGCATGCTCACCTCGCTCCCTGTCGCCGCAGTGCGCGGGCGTTGCGTGCTGCTGCCAGTGATGCGGCCAATGCCCGGATCGGGGCAAGCAGCACCATTAATCGATCTGTCACGCTCGGTCCGCTCCGCGGCACCTCGTTTCGCCGGATGAGGAAGAACGCCAACGCCATCCCTCCAAGTGGCATCAGGTAGAGAAGGGGAACGGCCCAGGCGTGGATGACCGTGAGATTGTTGGCTGCAAAGCCGCCGATCCGAAACAGCGCTGACACAACAAAAGCCAACACCAGAGCTTCCACGCGGCTCTGACGGTTCGAGCGCGCCTGACCGATGAAAGCCATTGTCAGAAGCACAAAAGTGAAGGGATACAGCGGGTTGGCGAGCCGCTCATGGAACTCGGCCCGGAATTCGCCAGGACGTTGGCGGTAATAGGCATCCTCAGGCGATGGCCAGGCAAGATCGCTGAAATAGCGCTCACGGGGCTTCAGCACACCGCCACCCAGCCCTTGAGGCTCGAACCGGTCGAGATTGATGGTGTAGCTGTCGAAGGTGATGATCTGGGGCGCGTCGCCGTTCTTCTGGCGAACGATGTGCCCGTCCGTCATCACGAGGAAGGCTGAATCCTCCCGCTTCACGAGGATGCCGCGCTCGGCGAGATAGGCCATTGTCTGGTCCTTGTCGCGGGCATCGTTGAGGAGAATGCCGCGCAACTCACCGTCACGGGTTCGGTCACGGATGTGAACTGTCAAGTCTCTCTCAGGGCTCGAGAATTGGCCCGGTTGCAAAACTTGGGAGATGAGGTCGGTCCGTACCTGGATCACATAGTCCCGGAGCAGCTGAAGGCTCCACGGCATGCCAACGTGATTGACGAAAGAGACGGCAATCGACACCAGCAGCGCGAGCAGGAGCAGGGGGCGCGCGACAGTCCATACAGTGGCCCCCGACGCGGTGAGCACGATGAGCTCGCTGTCGCCGTTGAGTCGGTTGAGCGTGTGGATACAGGCGATGAGCAGCGCGACCGGCGCAATGATCGCGATGAGGTTCGGCAGGGCCAGGGTCGTCATGATGACGAACACCAATGCGTCCTGACCCTGGCTTGTGATGAGATTGAGTTCCCTGAGCGCGAGCGCGATCCAGACAATCCCACCCAGCGAAAGCAGGATCAGCAGCAGTGCGCCGCCAACTTGACGAAAGACATACCGGCCGAACGTGCTCATGGCATTCTGCCGTCAGTCAGTCGCTTCGTATTGGTTGCACGCGACTGATTCACTGCTGCCCCTGTCTGCTGTTCCGTGCTCCGACGATGGCCCGCGTCTCACACCACGGTGGCGGAATTTCGGCTCCGGACGCCCTGGCGCTAAGCGCGAGATTTGGGGTGGCAATTCGTCGTTGCTTGCACTTCGCGCGCGAGCGACTAAGCTCGCGCAAGAGCACTCCTGCATCGATCCGCCCCCAGCCGTTATGAGCAGGATCCCCCGGATTCGCAACCTGGGGTCGGATCGCCGCTGCAACTTTAGACAAGTTGAACAATCCAGGACCCAATCATGTCCGACCGCCTTGCTGTTGAATTCGCGCCACTGAAAGCGCCTTTGCAACCCGTGGCTGCCATCCTGAGCGCCCAGGATCTGACTTTCGGGCCGCAGACACGCACCATTGACAGCAAGGCGAATGGGCTCGTCGCGAAGGCTGCCGAAGCCGCGGAGTTCAAGGGCAAGGCAAAGACTGCGATCGAGGTGTTGGCGCCAGCTGGCCTCGATCTTCGCCGTCTCGTCGTCATCGGCGTCGGCCAGCCGGATCAGGCCAAGGAGACGGATTGGGTCAACCTGGGCGGCTACGCTTACGCTCAGATCGCCGCGCGCAAAGGGGAAGCGGCCAGTCTCGTCGCGGAGGTACCCGATCCGAAGAGCCGCACGGCTGCCGATCTCGCGGCTGATCTGGCCTTTGGCGCGGTTTTGAGAAGCTACCGGTTTCGAAAGTACACAACCCGCAAGAAGGAGAACGGGGAGGACGCGAAGCAGGAAAACGGCCTGCAGCGCCTCGTTATTCACACTGCGGATCCCAGTGGCGCGGAAGCTGCTTTTGCGCGCCGCAAGGCTGTGGCCGACGGCATGTTTTTCGCGCGCGATCTCGTCAACGAGCCGGCCAACGTGCTGGGGCCGGTGGAGTTCGCCGAGCGGGTTGAGGAGCTGAGGCGCTATGGCGTCGAGGTCGAGATCCTCGATGTCGATGCCATGCGCGAGCTAAAGATGAACGCCTTGCTCGCCGTCGGTCAGGGAAGCGCGCGTCCGCCGCGCGTGGCCGTCCTGCAATGGAATGGAGCCAAGTCGCGCCGCTCGAAGCCGCTGTGCTTCATTGGTAAAGGCGTTTGCTTTGACACCGGCGGTATCTCCATGAAGCCCGCGCAAGGCATGGAGGACATGAAGGGCGACATGGGCGGCGCCGCCTGCGTGGCGGGCCTCATGCTGGCCCTTGCGCAGCGCCAGGCAAACGTGAATGCCGTTGGTCTGCTCGGGCTGACGGAGAACATGCCTTCGGGCACGGCCCAGCGCCCAGGCGACATCATCACGTCGATGTCCGGCCAGACGATCGAAGTCTTGAATACGGACGCCGAGGGCCGGCTCGTTCTGGCGGATGTGCTCTGGTACGCCCAGGAGCGGTTCAAGCCGCGCTTCATGGTCGATCTCGCCACGCTCACGGGCGCCATCATGATTGCACTGGGCAAGGAATACGCCGGGCTGTTCTCGAACGATGACAGGCTGGCTTCCGATCTGATCGAAGCCGGAAACGCCACCGGCGAGCTCGTCTGGCGCATGCCGTTGTCGCCGGCTTATGACAAGCTGCTCGACTCGCGCAACGCCGACATGAAGAACATCGGCGGTCGAAACGGCGGCGCCATCACGGCGGCGCAGTTCCTGCAGCGGTTTGTGAAGGACACTCCTTGGGCCCACATCGACGTGGCTGGTGTCGCGATGGACTCACCGAAGACGGACATCAACCAGAGCTGGGCGTCCGGCTGGGGTGTGCGGCTGCTCGACCGGATGGTCGCTGACAAGTATGAGCGATCCGAAAAGTGACCGNCGCTGTACCCGCGCTCACAAGCGACGGCAGAGCTCGGCACTTGGCCGGGCTCAAGTTGCTGTTACCTGACCGAGAACCNCCTTGATTTTCCATAATATAGATTATGCGAATCGCGGTGTTGCTTGGCTTGTTGTCGGTCGCCAGCGTCGGGCGCTTTGAGGCTGGTTAACCGTCACCAACTCACCGCCTTCTCGCCAAGCGACTCCGAACATCCGGCAGGCGGACTGCCGCGAAAGCGCATGCAACTTTTTCGATCTCGCAGTCGAGTTGCATAGGAACCTGCCACGACGCCTCACGTTCAAGGCGGCACCAGTCAACTTGCGAAAGGAGCGCGTCGTGAAGAACCCGGTGAAGTTTGCAGTCCTCTGTGTTGGCACGGCTCTCGCCGTGGCGACTGCAGCACATGCCCAACAGCCCCAGCAGGCCCCTCAGCAACCCCCGGGGCAACAGTTCGGGCAACAGCCTGGTCAGCAGATGCCCGGGACGCCCGGTCAGATGCCGAGCCACCAGCAACTCACCCAGCAGAGCATCATGAACTTCTTCCAGCAGGCGCAGAACATCCTCCAGCAGACGGCGCGCACGCAGGATCCTCAGATGCTCCGGCATTATCTCGATCAGTACATAGAACCGGGCGCAAACTTCACGTCCATCTCACAGCTCTACCTCGGTGACCGCCATGTCGCCACCACGGTTTCCGAGGCGACGGACGACATGATCTCGGATGCGCTGGGCTACGCTGCGAACGCCCTGCACGGACGCAAGCTCGTCAGCAATTACGAAATCCATATCGACGTGCGAGACATCGAGATGGCGCCCAACCAGCAATCCGCGCGCGTCGAGACGACGATGCAGGAACGGGGAATTTTGACCGGACCGATCGCCGAACGCGTCGCAAGTCGTGTGGGCCAGATGCGCGAGCGGCTCGGTGAGATGCGCCAGCAGTTCCAGGATCGCCAAAGTCAACAGCAGATGGGCCAGCTCGGGCAACGGCTGCAGCAACGCTGGGGTCAAATGCAGAGCGACCAGGGGCAAGGCGGTGTCGGCATGGGTGCCGGTGGAGGCACGCAGACGCAAGGCATCCCGTTCCAGAGCCGTGCAAATTGCACGCACCAAATGATGCTGGATCAGGGCCAGCTCAAGCTCGGCAATACTTTCTGCCGTGCGACAACCCAGCTGGGTCAATAAATGCAAACAGGGCTACGTCTCATCTTGCCGGGCATTTCACGGCGGATGAGGCAAATGCACACCCGCCTTGGCGCGACGAGTGTGCTAGGTGATGGCGGCCAATGGTCATCGGAGGCCGCCATGTCCTCACTGTCTCCATCCCGCGATATCGCCGTCCTCCTCGAAATCATGCGCCAGCTGCGCACGCCGGTGACCGGCTGCCCTTGGGATCTGGAGCAGACGTTCGAAACGATCGCTCCTTACACCCTGGAAGAAGCCTATGAGGTCGCGGACGCCATTGCGCGCGGCGATCTTGCGGATCTGCGCGAGGAGCTGGGCGATCTGCTCCTGCAGGTGGTCTACCACGCACAGATGGCCCAGGAGCAAGGTGCGTTCGACTTCGGAGATGTGGTTGAGGGTGTGACGGCCAAGATGATCCGGCGACACCCCCACGTCTTCGGAGATGAGGCCACGCGATCCGCCGGGGTGGCAAAGGACTTCTGGGAACGCGCGAAGGCGGCCGAAAAGGCTGAGAAGGCGCGCGAGTCCGGAGACAGCGCTCAAGACGAGGCCAAAAGCCTGCTCGATGACGTTCCCCTCCCCCTGCCTGCGCTCACGCGCGCCGTAAAGCTGCAGAACAAGGCAGCCAGGGTCGGGTTTGACTGGCCGGGTCTCGAGCCGGTGCTTGCCAAGCTGAAGGAAGAGATTGCGGAGCTCGACGAGGCGATCGCTGCCAATCGCAAGGAGAAGGTCAAGGAGGAATTTGGGGACCTTCTGTTCGTCGTGGCCAACGTCGCGCGCCATCTCGACATTGATCCCGAAGCCGCGCTCCGCGCCGCAAACGACAAGTTCGTCCGCCGGTTTCGCTACATCGAGCAGGCTCTCGCCCAGCGCGGCAAACGCCCTGCTGATTCCACGCTCGAAGAGATGGATGCGCTGTGGGATGAGGCGAAGGCGTCCGAGAAGGCTGCCGCTTCCACCAAACAGGATGATTAAGGTGACGCGAGTTGGATGGGCGGCAGGTCGGGCGACTGGATATGCTCCGGCCTAATTCCAACACCAACGACCCTTGCTGTCAGTCGCCGGAGGAATGGAAAGCGTGCCGCAAGCCGCAGGGGGAGCGGTGGTTTTGGCACTGAGCTTGCCGCAAGTATTGGCCGGATGACGCGGTTCTGGATGGCGACCTGAAGGCGTTGGGTGGCGCGCGTTGGCCACTCCCGTCGGCGCTGCACGGCTTCGAGATGGCTTGTTTCGATTTGCTTATCCCTCAATGGTTGCCAGAGAATATTTGACGCGGCGACCGCATCCTGAATGGCGAGATTGATCCCGACACCGCCGATTGGCGACATGGCGTGCGCGGCATCGCCGATGAAGAGCAATCCGGGCCGGAACCATTGCTTCAGTCGATCGACGCGCACCGTGAGCAGCTTGACGTCGTCCCACGTTCTGAGATCGTCCGCCAGCCGATCCCGCGCCCACGGGACCAGCTCACCAACGTCTTCGCGGAACTTCTCCAGACCACGCGCACGCACGGTCTCGGCCGCACCTTTGGGAATGATCACGGCGCACTGCCAGTAGTTACCGCGATTGATGTGGATCAGTCCCCGGCCTACTCCGAACACGCCCAGTGTCTCGTCCGTGTCCCCTGCGTCGCGTGACAGGCGGAACCAGAGCACGTCCATCGGCGCCCCAAGGTCATCTGGGACGAAACCCGCGCTCTCACGCAGCACGGAATGCCGCCCGTCCGCAGCCACGACGACATCGGCGTGAATTTCTATTGGCCCCTCGGGGGTGCGAGCTGTTACGCCGACGACCTTCCCATCGTTGGTGAGAAGGTCCGTCCCCTCGGCCTCCATGAGCAGCGTGAAGCTCTGGAAATGACGCGCTTTCTCCGCGATGAAGTTGAGGAAGTCCCACTGGGGCATCATCGCGATATAGGGGTGGCGCACCGGCAGACGCGAGAAATCCGCAAAGGTCAGGACCTCGGTACTGAACTGTCCGCTGACTCGTGGTACCTTATTATGCGGCAGCCGAAGCAGCTCGTCATCGATGCCGAGTTCCGCCATCAGCTCGAGCGTCGACGGATGAATGGTGTCGCCGCGGAAGTCGCGGAGAAAATCCCGATGCTTCTCGATGACCACAACCGGGATACCGGCGCGCGCGAGGAGATAGCCAAGCATCAAACCTGCGGGGCCGCCGCCGACGATGCAGCAGGTGGTCGAGAGCGACTTGCCAGCCATGCCGTCACCTCCTCTGCCATAATGGCGGCTGTGCCGCCTATTCGATGGCCGGCTTGGCACTCCTCAGCCGCTTGACCTCCCCACGACGGATCTTGCTTTGGATGCGACGTTCTTTGGCCGCTTTGGAGGGGCGGGTCGGAATGCGCCGCTTGGGCTCGATCAACGCCCTCCGCACCAGCGCGACGAGCCGATCACGCGCCTCCGCGCGATTGAGCTCCTGAGTTCGATGTGTCTCGGCACGGATCACGAGCACGCCGTCCTTCGTAACGCGCCGTCCGGCCAGTCGTCGCAATCGCGCGCGAACCGGAGGCGGAAGACTTGGGGTTCGGGCGACGTCGAACCGCAACTCCACCGCGGTTGCCACCTTGTTCACATTCTGTCCGCCGGGCCCCGTCGCGCGGATAAAGTGCTCCTCGATCTCGGTCTCGGGAATGGCGATGTCATCGCTGATACGCAGGACGGAGCCGGCCTCATTCATTCATCATATCCCCCTCGCCTGCGTCGACATGGGCTCGCGTATCCAGTAGGGGCCTGCGCCTTCGCCTTGATCGTGGCGACTTACCTTGGCATCAAGCCTGCGGTCACCAACTTCAATAGCCGGCGTGGAAGCCTAGTGCCGACTCAACGCAAAAAGCGAAAGCGCAGACATATCCAGCTGCCAGCAGGCCTGCGCGATCTGCAGTATCGCGCGGAATACGCGCTGTTGCGCATCATCGTTGCCGTCGTCCGTGCCATGCCGCTCAGCTTTGCCGTGAGGTCGTCGGCGTGGGTGTGGCGGCGGCTCGCGCCAATTCTCTCGCCGACGCGGCACCAGCGGGCGCTCGACAACCTCGCCATCGCCTTTCCTGAAAAATCCGAGGAAGAGCGGCGCCAGATCGCGCTGGCCCACTGGGAAAACCTTGGGCGCGTCATGGCCGAGACCATGCAGATCGACCGGCTCATCCAGGACCCATCCCGGATCGAGATCGAGGATCTGACCATCTTCCGGCGTTACAAGGACAAGCTCGGACCAGCGATTGGCGTGTCGCTTCACATGGGCAACTGGGAGCTTGCCATCTGGCCGCTTGTCGTCGCCGGTGCCAACCCGGCCGCCATCTATCGCTCCGTCAACAACCCTTATGTAGACCGCTACTTGCGGGAGCAGCGCAAGGATCTATATCCCGGCGGGCTTTTTGGTCGTGGCCGGGTGGATGGCGACCACGACGAAAGCCAGCGTACGGCAAGGATCATAACGGATTATGTCCGCCGTGGTGGCCGGCTCGGTCTTGTCTGCGACCTGTATGACAGATGGGGCATCCCAGTCCCGTTCTTCGGCAAACCGGCGCGGACTCAGGCCATCGCGGCCATGATCGCCCGGCGCGTCGGCGCGCGCATTTGGCTGGCGCGCTGCCTGCGGGTCGGAACGGAGAGCCGCTTCCGGGTCCAGATCAAAGAGCTGAAGGTGCCCCGTACGGCCAATCAGGCGGAGGACGTTCGCGCGATCATGACGGAGATGCAGGCGCAGTTCGAGATGTGGATACGGGAAGCGCCCGAACAGTGGATGTGGTCTAACCGGCGCTGGAGCTGAGGACATTCGCCCAGCCGGGGCTTATAGGATCAAGCAGAATTTCGACTGCAGGAGTTGTCATGCCCGCCACCCGTACGCCCGCCAAGTTCTATAGCCCGCTTGCCATCGGCGCGCCGGAGCCCTTTCGCCAGCTTCCCGTGCGCCTCGAGCGCATGATCCACTTCATACCGCCGCAAAATCCAAAGATTCGCGCGCGCCTTGACGAGATTGTCGCTAGCGTGGACGTGCTGCTTGGTAACCTCGAGGACGCCATCCCTGCGGACGAGAAGGAAGCGGCGCGTCGCGGTTTCATTGAAATGGCCGAGCAACACGATTTCGGCTCGACTGGCCTGTGGGTGCGCATCAACGCCCTCAATTCGCCCTGGGCGCTCGATGACATCATGGAGATCGTTGGCGCGGTCGGCTCGAAGCTCGATGTGATCATGCTGCCGAAGGTCGAGGGACCGTGGGACATCCACTACCTCGACCAGCTGCTCGCCCAGCTCGAGGCTCGCCACAGTATCAAGCGGCCCATCCTGATCCACGCCATTCTCGAAACAGCGGAGGGCGTGTCGAACGTCGAGGAGATTGCTGCCGCCAGTCCGCGCATGCACGGCATGAGCCTCGGGCCTGCCGATCTGGCCGCCTCGCGCGGCATGAAGACGACGCGCGTCGGCGGTGGCCATCCCGATTACGGCGTTCTCTCTGACNCGCNGCCGAATGGCAGTCCCCGCCACTTCTTCCAGCAGGACCTGTGGCACTACACGGTGGCGCGGATGGTCGATGCTTGCGTGCGCAACGGCATCAAGCCGTTTTATGGCCCCTTCGGCGACTTCTCGGATGACGCCGCTTGCGAGGCCCAGTTCCGTAATGCGTTCCTCATGGGTTGCGTCGGCGCATGGTCACTGCACCCAAAGCAAATTGCCATCGCCAAGCGCGTGTTCAGCCCCGACCCTAATGAAGTTGCATTTGCAAAGCGCATCCTCGATGCGATGCCTGATGGAACGGGCGCGGTGATGATCGACGGGAAGATGCAGGATGACGCGACCTGGAAGCAGGCCAAGGTGATCGTCGATCTCGCCCGCCTCGTCGCAGCGAAAGATCCCGAGTTGGCCGCGCAATACGGATTCTGAGATGATTTGCTGCGCGATTTGAGACAAGTTGTGCGCTTGTAGCAACAGTACGGGGGCGTTTATGAGCTATTCTCAATCGGGTGCACGAGATGGGGGAGCTGGCGCCGGTGCACGCCCGAGGGGTGCCAGCTCAGGGAACTGTGGTACCCAGACTGCCATGAGCAAAGTGCGTGTGGCCAAATATGCGATTGGCCAAGTGGTTCGCCACCGGTTCTATCCATTCCGTGGCGTCATCTTCGACGTCGACCCCGTATTTAACAACACCGAGGAGTGGTGGCTCTCGATCCCCGAGGAGATTCGCCCCTCCAAGGATCAGCCCTACTATCACCTTCTCGCTGAGAACGCGGAGACGGAGTACATCGCCTACGTGTCCGAGCAGAACCTGATGCTCGACGACAGCGGCATCCCCCTCCGCCATCCGCAAATCTGGGACCTCTTCATCGAAAGCGAGAACGGCTACCAGCCGACGTTCGTCCAGCCAAATTGAAGGCTGAGCGACGAACAGCTGTCGCGGTTAAGAGCTGCTCTGCGTCCGGCGCCCAAGCTGAGGGTCGAAGCTGGTCTTCGGGCGCTCCGTGAAAAGCGAAAGGCAGTGCCACGCCACCGTGACACTGCCTTTTCTTGTTACTGCTTCTTCTTCTCGGCAGCCTTGTTCTCGGGCGCCGCGCCTTGCTGCTGTTGCTGCTGTCTCTCACGCGCCTGCCGCATCAACTCGGCCTGCCGTTGCCGGATCTGCTGCATGAGCTGGCTGCGCGCTTCGGCGTAGGCCTTGTTGTCCACTGGAGCACCAGTGTGCGCAGCGGCGAAACCGTCCAGCGGCACCGGGAACGCGATCGGCTGACCGTTGGCGTTGATGGCAAGGACCATCAGGCCACCGCCCGTTTTCATCGAATTGATGAGCTCTTCTGTGGCCTCGACCTCAGCCGTGCAGCCGGCGGGGTGACACAGCGAGTAATGCAGATTAATTGGCTTGAGCGTGCTCTCGTCGATGGTCTCGTTCTTCTGGGCCTTCTCCCACTGCTCCTTCGAGTAGACAGCAGCCCGCACGCCCGGCGGGATGGCCATGCCAAGCGGCACCATGATCATCAGGTGCTGCTTTTCCATGCCCTCCACCTGCCGGATGGCTGCGGACACGAGAACCATGCCCGTGTTTCCGTCCAGCCGCTCGTGGTGCGTAAGGCAGATGTTCTTCTCTTCGTGATTCTCTTTGCCGTCCTTGTCGCGGCGAACGAAGTTGGCCTTCTCGCACAACTTCACCCACGCGCTCTGTTGCTGTTGCTGCTGGCCCGCCTGTTGCTGCTGCTTGGGCTGAGCAGCCTGCTTGGGCTGCGACTTAGCCTGCTGGGCCAGAGCGGAGCCCGAAATCGCAAGCTGGAATCCAATCGCCAGTGCAACGCCCGTCATGGCGCGCGTAGCGCCCTTTGCGAGCCATCCTGAATTCGCCATCGTACGTTTCCGACCTTCCCTGTGAGCGGACTTGCCGCCCGGCCCCAATCCTCTTAAGCGCTCGTGCGCGTCTGGTTGTTGCGCCCTGTACAGGCACCCGTGCGGACTAATGGGGCGAATGCGGCAATCCCGTGGCCGCCCACTCGCCTACCAGTGAATGTGTGAGGCCGTCTACTGCGACGTGGCAAAGTCGCAACGTCGCACTACGGTCATCCACACGTAGCGAGTGTGGTAATGGAAGTTGACGATCATCCAGCACCGCTCACTAGTAGACGGGAGCGGTAGAACCGATGGACCCGGAAGCCCTGTGACCCTGCTTTTTGTTCTCGCGTCCTTCGTCCTGGCCGCGCTCCTTCCGGCCCAGCCCGCGCTGGCGGATGGGCATGGCATCGCCATGCACGGTACGCCGGCCTTGCCGCCCGACTTCAAGCATTTTCCTTACGTCAACCCGGACGCACCCAAGGGCGGTCGTTTGCGCATGGGTGTGCTCGGCACGTTCGACAGCCTCAATCCGTTCATCATCAAGGGCGTCACGCCGTCGGGCATCCGCGAGTACGTCTACGAGAGCCTGATGGCCCGTTCGCACGATGAGCCCTTCACGCTGTATGGGCTTATCGCGGAGCGAATCGAGGTCCCTGAGGACCGCAGCTCGATTACATTTCACCTGCGGCCGGAGGCGCGCTNTTCAGACGGCCATCCCATCACGCCCGAGGACGTGCTGCACTCTCACAAGCTGCTGAAAGAGGGCGGTTGGCCTTACCACCGTTCCTACTATTCCAAAGTCGAAAAGGCTGAGCAGATCGGCCCGCATTCGGTNCGCTTCACCTTCAAGGAAGGTGGCGATCGCGAAATTCCGCTGATCCTCGGTTTGATGCCGATCTTGCCGGCCCATTACATGACCAAGGAGCGGTTCGAACGCACGAGCCTCGAGCCGCCCATCGGCAGCGGCCCGTACATCATCGATCGCGTGGAGCCGGGGCGTTCCGTCGTGTTCCGCAGAAACCCGAACCACTGGGCCAGAGATCTCCCCGTCAACCGCGGTCGGTTCAACTTCGATGAGATCAGGGTGGACTTCTTCCGCGATGCCGCAAGCCTTTTCGAGGCGTTCAAGGCGGGTCAGATCGATGTGCGCATCGAAGATGATCCGGGGCGCTGGGCGGAAAGCTACGATTTCCCAGCCGTTGCCGATGGTCGTGTGCTGAAAAGTGAGTTCATGACCGGCCTCCCGGCCGGCATGACTGGCCTCGTGTTCAACACGCGCCGGCCAGTGTTCGCCGATCAGCGGGTGCGGCGTGCGCTGATCCTGATGTTCGACGCCGAGTGGGTCAATCGCAGCCTGTTCCACGGCCTCTATACGCGAACGGACAGCTATTTCGCGCNCTCTGACCTTGCCTCTACGGGCCATCCCGCCTCCGAGCTCGAGCGCAAGCTGCTGGCGCCATATCTCGATGAGCTACATCCCGACGTCCTGGAGGGGCGCTCACGCCCTGCCAGTGGGCGACGGCTCGGGCAACAATCGCGAGGCCCTTCGCGAGGCCTACAAGCTGTTGACAGAGGCCGGCTACAAGCTGGAAGGCTCGCGCCTCGTGCACGAGAAAACTGGCGCGCCTCTGGCGTTCGAGTTCCTGGCTGCCACGCGGGCGCAGGAGCGCATCATGCTCGCCTACGCGCGCATGCTCGAACGGCTTGGTATTTCCGTCAGCATTCGCCAGGTGGATTCGGCGCAGTACTGGGCGCGCCTCAAGTCGTTCGACTTCGACATGATCCAGTGGACGTGGGGGGCGTCGCTATCGCCAGGCAACGAGCAGGTCAATCGCTGGTCATCCCGAGCAGCTGATAATGAGGGCACCCTCAACTATGCGGGTGTGAAGAGCAAGGCTGCCGATGCGATGATCGATGCCCTGCTTACGGCGCGCACCTACGAGGAGCTGACTGCAGCGGTGCGCGCGTTCGACCGCGTGCTTCTCTCAGGCGACTACGTCATCCCCCTGTTCCACATCCCGAAGCAGTGGATCGCCCATTGGTCCCACTTGCGCCCGCCGGAGCGCACGGCTCTTTTGGGCACTGACTTCGATACGTGGTGGCAGGCGGGGGAGGCACCGTGAGCGAACAGCAAGGCGCATTTGGCTTTCGCGGACCGCTGCCCCCTGCTCGCTTCAACATGGCCGCCTACGTGATAGGCCGCGCGGCCGCCGAGTATCCTGACAAACCGGCCCTGCTCGTCTTCTCTGACCCGCTGTCTCCGCCATCGGAGATCTGGACCTTTGCCGCGCTCGAGGACGCCGTCTTGCGCCTCGCTGCGGCGCTGAAGGCGGAAGGTCTGGAGCCGGGCGCGCGGATCATGATCCGGCTTGAGAACACAAGTACCTACGCCCTGCTCTTCTTCGGCGCGATTGCTGCCGGATACGTTCCGCTTCCAACCTCGAGTCAACTGACTGAAGGTGAGGCGGAATTCCTCCTGCAGGACAGCGGCGCGCAATTTCTCGCGCTCAGTGACGCCTTGCCGATGTCGCGGATCCCCGCGGGGGTTCGGGTTGTAGACGGCGCTCGTATCAGGGCGATGGCCGCCTACCCGCATCGCGCCACTTACGCCGATACCGCTGCCGATGATCCGGCGTACCTGATCTACACATCGGGCACCACGTCGCGGCCCAAAGGCGTTCTGCACGCCCATCGGGCCGCATGGGGCCGGCGGCCCATGTATCAGGGCTGGTATGGCATCACACCGGCGGATCGCGTTCTTCACGCTGGCGCGTTCAACTGGACCTACACCCTCGGCACGGGCCTTACAGACCCGTGGGCCAATGGTGCGACGTCCATCGTCTACACCGGCCCCAAGGACCCGACTATTTGGCCGGGCCTCATTCGATCATCCGAGGCCACCATTTTCGCTGCGGTGCCGACGCTTTATCGTCAGATCCTCCGCTACGCGCAGGTCGACCGCGGCGAGACGCTGGGCGTTTTGAGGCATGGCCTCATGGCGGGGG